>Ga0099797_100470_pt1 | contig 26029 bp, 21 predicted proteins | sample Uncmet_Sort48C_1_FD_89871 | JGI IMG/M metagenome (GOLD analysis project Ga0099797, IMG submission 89871) | Marine eukaryotic communities from CALCOFI LINE 67, Pacific Ocean - C012_Sort48C_1 | ecosystem: Environmental > Aquatic > Marine > Oceanic | place: Pacific Ocean: Monterey Bay | collected... | reverse complement strand
TTTTCGAGGCCAAAATCCGGTGGTGGTGAAAAAAAGAAGTTCTCAAAATCGGGTTTGCCTGTCGGGCAACACCTTAGTGGTTCACGTGGGAGTATTTTGCGCTATACTAGAGCCTACCAACGCCCATATAAGGCAAAATCAGAAAATGACAGGAAATAAATAATTTAATTAATTGCTTATTAATTTTATATATTTCCGGCTATGTCGTTTTCGAAAGTATCCATAGCACTTTGATATTACCATTGGTGCAGCAGCCGGCCGAGCCAGGCACCCACAAGTCTTCTTCGGGTGCTGGTGGCAGCATCATTGGCTATGTTGTAACCAGATTTGGCCATGCCTTCATAAGAAATACATATGGAAAAATCATGGAAATATGATCCATTTTATATGGGTATACAGAGTAGGACATATATGTATATATATATATATATATACACCCTAAACCCTAAACACCCACACTTCATACACCAGATTGTTGGGAGTTCTTTTGAGCGCCCTTCAGGGAAAATACATTTTCGGAAAACGCATTCCCCCCCCCACAAATCTGGTCATTTTTTGTATAAATCGGTCATCTCTTGAAACCATCTGGGAAAATCAATGAAATCCAATGGAAACACGTAGGACAAAAGGAACTTGGCTGTTTTTTTTTGCGGGGCAAGTTTTAAGTTGTTTAAGGTTTTGTGTCTTTTTATGTTTCCCGGTCCCGGAGCCTTCAAAAGAGGTCGGGGACGTGTTTAAATGCATCGGGGATGTTTTTTGCACCGTGTTTGCATATGGAAACGGGTAAAACCATTTGAAATTCTATAATATCAGAACATTTCTGTATTTGTATAATTTTGGGAGTTCTTTTGCCAACCCTTCGGGGAAAATACATTTTCGGGAAACACACCCAAAACGAAAACGAGCAGCTCCAAAAATATGAAGAGTTCAAGCAACCGAATTACAGCTAGGAAACACATCGGACATATATACATACCCCACAATTGGATGAACACCCCCCCTATCAGGCCCAAATCTTGGATTAGTAAATCCCTGGACCCCCCTTCCTGGGTCCGTTAATACACCTCCTCAGGAGCAGGGGGGTTTACTAATCCGAGAGAGGATATACAAACAAGCATATATTTGATACCCATCTGATCACACATGATCAAGGCGGCCTTGGCCGCCTGCAAAGGGGTGCTGGCTGCCTTCGGCATGGGGGATGAAATGTGTATCAAATATGCGCGTGTTTGTATCATATCCTCCATCGGATTGATAAATCCTCATTGCTGTTAGGGGTGTTTTATTAATCCAGCAACGGGGGATGTTAATGCAATCGTGGGGTTATAGCATGTATGTGTAATCATAATTGTTCATATGAATGCAAATATGCGGGTATTCATGCACAAAGCTAAATATGGAAGAGTAATGGGGATGTAGGTCAACTACAGCCGGAATGTGATTTCGACTGGTGATTTCCAAGAGACTTCGAATAGTGGTTTCGGCTTAAGTGCAGCAAACAACATGTGTTTTCAAGTTCCTGTGAATAAATACCTTTGTTTTAGAACGCAATTGGCTCCGGTGCAGTCGATGTCATGTGCAGTCGAGGTCCAATTAACTACATGCAGTAAATACATTGTCTTTTGTAATTTAAGGTGCCGTTAAGGGTCTTTAACGAAATGATTTTTTTGTCTTTTCGGTTTGGCCATGGGCAGACCGAAAAGAAAATATTTCCATTTCGGTTTGGCCATGTGGGCCCCATAGGGCCCAAGGGGCCCAAGGGGCCCATGGGGCCCATGGGGACCATGGGACACATGGGGCCCATGGGGCCCATGGTCCCCATGGGCCGCATAGGCCAAAGGGGCCCATGGGCCCCATGGGCCCCATGGGCCCCATAGGCCAAAGGGGCCCATGGGCCCCATGGGCCGTATGGACCCATGGGGCCCCATGGGGCCCAGGGGCCCCAAGGGGCCCCAAGGAGCCCCAAGGGGCCCATGGTGCCCACGGCCGGCGGTCAGCGGCGGGCGGCGGGCGGGCGGCGGGCGGCGGGCGGCGGGCGGCGGCCGGCGGCCTTAAATACCTTAAATTAGAAACGACCTTAAATTACGAAAGATAGAGTAATCGGGTTTTCGAGCGCAAAGTGGCTACAGTAAATAGTTGTTTTTGCAAGTACAAATCGGCTCCGGTGCAATACATGCCATGTTTTCCGACGGGCGAAGCCTGGTGTCGCTGTGGTGCAGTAAACCCGGTCTTGCTTAGGTTTTCCTTTTTAGTTTTAATTTTCCGACATGGTTCCACAATATTGGGACCCCAAAGATATACAGCACCACCGGATTTGGGCCTAGAAAAAATAGGGAAATGGCTGGCGTGGACGATTTGGTGGTGTATATGCAAACTGCTTTAAATACAGCAGTTTGTATATACACCACCCCGGGGGCGCTTCGCGCCCCCGGGGTGGTGTATATAGAAAGTGTTGTATTTTACAGCAGTTTGCGTATACACTACCAAATCGTCCACACCCGCCATTTCCCTATTTTTTGTATGCCCAAACCCGGTGGTGGTGTATATCTTTGGGGTCCCAACTAACCCGACCGCCAACGACGCTACAGAAGCACAAACACCGGCAAATTCGACGTCTCCGCCAACCGAATCCAATGGAAAACGTCCCGGGCCCAAAATACAGAAAACTTCATTTGGTTACCCGAACAAACCTGTGTAAACAATTTGTTTTTCTAGTCGCTAAGCCCGGTTTGCTAGTGAGGGTGCAAGTCCCCCGTGAGCTCGTGTGAAAATTTGATGTATATACACGACACCCCCGCCTAAGTAAATGAGAGCAAAAGCCAACTGCAGGAAATCCTGTCACGACCTCCTACATCGCTCGAATAAGCTTAAAGCTAGTTTTCTTTTTTTCCGGCCACGCGTACCAAAACCGAATTCTCCGGCCCCGGGGCCCTTCAAAACAGGTCGGGGACGTGTTTAAATGCCAAGGTTGGTACCTCCCCCTGGAGGTACCCCCCCCCTCCTTATGAGATCTACGGGCCGCCGGATTTTACTGCAGTTTATCAACGGGGATTACCAGTAATACGAATAAGCCCCCCTCCTCCTCATGGGTGCCATGACCCCCATCCTCATGGCCTGCATCGAAAGATCTTGAATCATTGAACTATTTATGTTCCGGGCCGCTATTCACCGCCGGTCCTTTTCCACACGTCGTGTTTTACATGGGAGTCAACGAAACAACCATTTATTTGGGTTACTCATTTTTCTTATTAGGGGGGTTATTAATCAAACGTTGGGCTCATGTAATATGATTTCGTATATGGTTTGACGACTGTATGTGGTTTCGGTGTATGATTTCTCCGAGTGCAATTGAGGGGCGGCTTGATTTGGGTTTGGAGATTTGGGTTTGCTCGGCGTGGAGATGGGGAACGCATTTTGCGGGAGGACCTTGCACTATGCGAGAGCGTCCCAAGTCCTAAAGGAAACTCAGAAAAGTGTTGCAAAATTGTATTGATATGGCTGACCTACTTAATTAAGTGACTTGGGCTATGTTGGAGCTTTGTAAGAAGTTTACGTCAAAAGTGTTTTGCTCACCAGCAGGTTCAACAAAAGCAAAATCAGGCTGATATTCGCTGTACCCGGCTCCAAAAGGTGTTGCGCCCCTTTTTCGTTCTGATTGGAATGCTGGGCTCGCGAAGATTCTGTGGCCGGTCGAATTCATTGCTTCCACAAATTCAAATCGAATTGCTCCTCCACACATCAAAATCGAGTTGCCCTGGGATAGGTATGGATGATGGCAAACTTATATTCCCCACTCCAGAAGGGGCCCCAAATCCTATCCCGGATTTACTCGATCGCTGCTTAGAAATTTCTAATAGGATTCCTTTGTAGTCGCTATAGGGTGTAGCCTGAATTCGACAAGGCCATTGTTCGGTTCACACTGTTCCGATTAGGGAACATGCCGGTTCACACGGTTCCGATTCGCCGCTTCACGCGGTTCACAGGTTCGTGCTGCTCACCGGTTCGTGCGGTTCGCACGATTCGTCAGTTCCAGCGGTTCACGCAGTTCAAAGGTTTGTGCGGTTCAATGTTGCGGTTGCATCGGGTCGGTTTCCGCGTCTCGGCTGTTCGTGTAGTTTGTACGGTTTGTGCAGTTCACGTGGTTCGTGCGGTTCGTGCGGTTCGTGCGGTTCGTACAGTTCGTGCGGTTTGTACGGTTCAGCCGCTTCGTAAGGCCGTTCGCACGTTTCACTGTTCGGCGGTTGGTGGCGGTTTGCCCGGTTCGTACGGTTCTGGTTCCGCGTTCCGCTGGGTTCTGGCTTGGCGGCCTTCTTGTAAAGGGCTGGGTGGATTACAAGGCCTGCTGGAAGTCGTGGAGTCTGACTTGGGCAAGTCCTTGGCCAACGAGAACATGAATCATGACCAGTAACTTATATGGCATATAATGGGGACCTTTTCCGTGATTATGCAATTATTGGGACGAAGTTGTTACGAAGTTTGAGCATTGCGGTACGATTTTAGTCGATTTTTTTTACGAAATACAATCCCGAAGTGATCAAATATAGACCATAAACGAGCAAATACACCACTCGGCGGTGCTTCGCGCCGCCGGGTGGTGTATTTGGTGATAACGGGTCTATATTTGATCACTTCGGGATTGTATCTCGTAGAATTTTCGACAAATTTCGTAAAGCAATCGTCAAACTTCGTACCAATTTCGTCGCGATTTCGTCCCAACTTCGTTTCAACTTCGTCCAAATATTTGACAAGAGAACGACGTAAAAAGTCCCCATGACATTCCATATCAGTACTTGGCCATCGCCATACAAACCCTAAACTTGTAAGTTTCGTTGTATTGAACATTGGAAATATAGGAAAGAGGCCAAAATAGGCCACTTTAGCTGCAGTAATATGTGATTGAAATACAGCAACCTCAGCCTTTTGATTGACATTGAAGATTTCGTATATTTTTCGTAGCATTCTTACATATTTGTCACATTCTGGGGGGGGGACCCGCCCCCGCCCCGTGGCCCCGCCCCCCAGAATATGGCAAATGTATTCAAATAGTTTGAAAATAATATGAGAATTTCAATATTAATCAAATGACAGTATTTTAGTTCTGTCAATACGAATGGATTTTCACAAGCCTGAACCCTAAAATCTAAACCCGGAACCCTAAACCGGGTTCGGAGCCGTAAACCAGGAACCCTTGTCTCGGAACTCCGCTATGGCCCGGGCGCACTTAAACAAAAATATTTCGACCGCGCTCTAAGTTATGCATTCCGACACATAGCTGCTCGCCAAGGACGCTACAGGCACAAAAACACCGGCTAATTCGACGTCTCGGCGACCCGAACCCAATGGAAGACATCCCGGATCAGGGTTCGGCCAAAACACTTCATTGCCTATCCGAGCAATCCTGGGAAACCCGATGTGTTGGGCCCCAGACCAGGGGACCCTGATAATCTTGAAGGGAATCTCAGGGGGTCAATTTACCAAAATGCAACGATTCGGGTCGAGAATCGGCCATTTTGGCTGAAACTTGGTGTATTTCGACGTGTATCGGTCCAAATAGTTATTTAAACAAATTAAACCAATTAAAAACTTATAAGAAACGAAACATTGAAAACAATTAAAAACCAATAAAAAACAGTTAGGGGTCAAAATCGAGCTGAGATTCCTTTGAAGTAATCAGCTCGCCGCAAGTTTGCTGCAGGAATTGTCCAACACGGGGGATTTGCCTTGGATGCGTATTTCATTTTTCTCCAGAATGCAGACCAAATCTGGACGCCCCTCAATAGGATACGTATATATATATATATATATCTTTATATATGTATATATAATATCTATATATATATATATCTCTATATATATATATATATATAGATATAACCCCCACTTCCGTATAATGGGGCCCTCCCCCCCCACCTTGTATCAATATGATGAGCCATTTTCTTATTAACCCGGGCCGCCACGGTTTTAGAAAGAATTTGCTTCGATTTTACGCTTGCTTGGAAGTATACTTTATTAACTCGGGGCTTTATTAACTTCAGGTTTGTCTGCGGACTATATCGGGCCGCCCCTCAATACGATACGTATATATATATACCTAGCTGTAGTTTCGGGGCAAGTTTTTGTGCGTTTGAAGTTGTTGCGTTTATTTGTTTTTCCAGGCCTTGGAGCCCTTCAAAAGAGGTCGGGGACGTGTTTAAATGCGTCTGGGCTATTTGTTGGATCGAATCTGCATGTGGAAATGGGTAGAATCATTGGACAATCGATAAGATCGAAACATTTTGGGATTTCTACATTTTGGGGAGTTATTTTGCCAGCTCTTTCGGGGAGAAGACAATTCCACAAAACGTCTCAACATTTTCAAGTTTTTTAAGCAAGCAAATTACAGCTAGGATATATACTAGTGTGAATGCGTGCATTAAATGCACTTTAGTGAAGCTGAGTGAAATAAACTTGAGTTCGGTGACACAGGAATGTGGTTTCGAATGTTGATTTCGAAAGTGACTTCGTACAGCGGGTTGGAGCGGGAGCGCAGCCGATGCATTGAACCCCGGCCAAAGAATTGTCAAGCAACAGTGGCTGAGACTCGAGCGGGAGCGCAGCTGACATGCCAAACCTCGAGCGAGAGCTAATGTGGCTGTCGAAACCCGAGCGGGAGCACAAGTTTTGGAGCGAAAGTGGCTGAAACCCAACCGGGAGCACAGCTGATGTGCCAAACCTTTGCGGGAGCTCAGGTTTGGTGCCAAACCTCCACCGGGAGTGCATGTTCGGAGTCGAAACGCGAGCGGGAGTGCAGGTTTTTTGAACGCAGGTGGTTGAAAGGCGAGCGAGAGCACTTCCGAAGCGTGCACAGGCCCGAAGCTCCCGAAGCTCCCGAAGCCCATCCCGAAGCCCATCCCGAAGGTCCCGAAGTGCACGGCATTTGGTGCAGGTGCAATGGATTTGTGCCCGCATGCCCCGAAGCTCCCGAAGCTCGCGAAGCTCGCGAAGCTTGCGAGGCCCACGACCAAAGCATTGAAGAGATATATACATATAGTGGAATCGGAGGTTGGTGTGAGAGAAGACTAGCCAGCAACCCTAGGATGGGAAATCGTTTCGTTTCGCTCGTGTGTGCGACTCGCGTCTTCTTAGACTATGTCCTTTCAGAACAAACAACCCCGTCTATGGGTCTGTATCTTTTGTGTTTCTGGTTGCTCCCCGTATCTTTTACACTTTGGTGTGGCTGGTATATTTTATGTTGTTTTGGCTTTGTTTTGGCTCGGATTGTATCTTCTGTGCTTTTCAAGGGAGTTCCCAAAGAGAGTGTTCTTCTGGAAACTCCGGCAACATATTTCTGAAAGAGGGTTCTTAGGGCGACTTCTCGAAGAGAGTGCCTGGATAAAGTTCCCTGATGGATTTCTTGAAGAGAGTTATCCAAGAGAGTTGTCAAATATAGATGTTAAATAAGTTGCCAAATCAAGTCCGTCAAAAGAGTTCGCGAAGAAATGCTTCAAAGAAATCTTGTAAAAGGGAGTCTTTGAAGAGAGTACCCAAAGAGAGTGTTTAGAGAGAGAGAGAGAGAGAGAGAGAGAGAGAGAGTGCTTATTCGGTTTTCTCGTTGAGAGTTCTTCAATAAGCTTTTCCAAGAGAGTGTTCAAAGAGAGTTATTCAAAGAAGTGCTCATGGGAGTCGGGAGGCCCTCATGCAGTGCAACATAATCCCACGGGGTGCAGTTATCATCTCCACACCAGGCAAACCCAAATCTGAGCACTTCATATGCGAGTTTGTTTCCGGGAACATATGTAGATGTCGTTGTAGAAAGCCTAAACCCCGAATCCTAAACACTATTTATATAAATTAGTATTTTCTGTCCCCAAAGCCCTGATAATCGGGTCCGCTGTGCCAACTTGGTGCAGGAATTGTGCAACATGGTCGAACATCATACGTTTTAAGTTTTCGGAATGCTCTGCAGTAGCAGCAATATTTGGCCATCCCTCAATTAGACATATATGCAACATATATATATATATATATATATATATATATATATGTAATGGAAAAATTGGGGAATTCGCTGGTAGAGAGAATGTTAGCCAGCATCCCGCGAATTTCGTGTCGTTTCGTTCGCGCGGTTGGTATGGTATGGTATGTCTATGTTCGCATAGTCCGTCTATGTTCGCATAGTTTCGGGCAGTTTGTATGGTAACTTGCAACTTGACCTAGCTGTTTTTCGGAACAAGTTTTAAGTTTGTTTAGTTTTTTGTTTGTTTCGTGTGTTTCCGGTCCCGGAGCCTTCAAAAGAGATCGGCAACGTGTTTAAATGCATCTGGGGTGTTTTTTGCATCGAATTTGCATACTGAAATGGGTAAAACCATTGGACAACCGATACGATCCGTACATTTTGGGATTTTACAAGTTTGGGAGTTCTTTTGCCAGCCTTCGGGGAAAATACATTTTCGAAAAACGCACCCAAAACGAAAAACGAAAAGCTTAAAAAGCTATAAAGTTATTTAAGCAACCAAATTACAGCTAGGTTGGAAGGTTGTTTGTATAGTTTGTTAGGAAGATCAGCTCAGTGGCCTTGACAGGCCCGGCCCGGCTTGTAGCCATATGGTCAACGAGGTGACCAATGGCGGAGGTCACGCCGAGGTGTGGAGAACAATGACAAGGGCACACACAATTCAATGCTTTGAGTGACAAGGGGACTGCTAAAACAGGGCACCCTTACATCTAACCGCTACCGTGCCGCTGTAGTGCAGTGTTGGGACCCCAAAGATATACACCACCACCGGGTTTGGGCCTAGAAAAAATAAGGAAATGGCTGCTGTGGACGATTTGGTGGTGTATATGCAAACTGTGGTAAAATACAACACTTTCTATGTACACCACCCCAGGGGCGCTTCGCGGTGGTGTATATCTTTGGGGCCCCAACCTTGCATCTAACCGCTACCGTGCCGCTATAGTGCAGTGTCTCTAGTTCCGCTAGGTGTTTAATCTATCGTCACTTGTTTTTGAAGCAAGGTTGTAAGGCTATTTACAGAGTTTTTATCAAATATATTTGGTGTGGTTGTTTTTGGTTACCATGTCTTTGATTTGTTTTGGCCCGGCATGTATCTCTCAAGCTTTTCAAGATAGTTTCCAAAGGGAGTGATCGTCAGGCTAGTCCTCTTCTTGAACGACCCTCAAGACCGTTCTTTAAGATAATTCCTTGAGAGAGTTCTTAAAGTAAATGTTTGGAGAAAGTTCTCCGATAGAGTTACTAAATCGAGTTTCCAAAAATAGTTTTTCAACTATAGTTTGTCAATCGTTTCCAACGTTTTTTTTTTGATGTTGTTCTTAAATTACATATTCGGAAGAAGCTCAAAGATAGTGCTTAGAGAGAGTTATTGCAAAGAGTTCTCAACAATATATCTGCAGGAGAGTGCCGACAGGGAGTTACACAGAATGCAGAGAGATTTCCCCTCCATCAAAGTCCTTATCAGCTTCAGCTGACTTCATTGATAATGAAACATACAAGCTCTTACAATTTACAGATTTTCTTCATATGTGGATGGTATTTCAGAGTGGGTCTCAAACCTCAAATTGGCTGAGACACAGAGTACATACTAAAGTGCAGTACTTTCAAGGTAACTTCTGGAGTCTAGTGACGAGAGTGCCTTGTCTACGAGCGTCAAGTCAAAACACAATCATAATCAAATAAATCGATATCGAGTATCCGATAGGTTTCTGTCCTGATTCATGAAAATAAAGTTTAGACTTGATTTTGCTTGCCGAGGCAACCCTTGGGGTGACATATTGGAGTGGCTTCGCTTCTTTTAGTTTTGTTGAGGTTAGCTTGGCTTAACTTTGCTCATCTCGCCTTAGCTTGAGTTGGTTTAATTTACTTTGCAGTCCTGTCAAGTTTGCTGGATCAGTCTAGTGCCGAGAGCATAAATCCCTTTCCCGATTAAATTTCCACCTCTACCCGAACATTTTGTTGCACAGCCGTGTGCTAACTTCCGTGCGGGCACAAAATTCATTGAAACCAATGAAATTGCAATATTTCGATTGATTTGTTTTTGTTGGAAGCCTGTTTCGAAAAGTTGGTTTCCCCGAAGGGCTGGCGAAAGAACAACCAAGCATGTTGAAAATCTCAGAATGTTTGGATTCGATCGACTGTACAATGGTTTCACACATTTCCACACGCAAATTCTATGCAAAAAACACCCCATATGTATTTACACACATGCCCGACCTGTTTTGAAGGGCCCCGGTGCCGGAAAATAGGGTTTAGGAGCCCGGGGCCGGAAAGTAAGATTTCGGGCCTCCGCACGAAATTTAGTACAGCCGTAGAGTCGGGTCAAGGAATGAGGAGGCAGCTGCGGTCGCCTACGAGAAGCTCTCTATGCAAAACCGGGTGGAAAAAGCTACAAAGGAGCGGCAACAATATACACGCATACACGCTACAAACGGTGGTGGTGTATATCATGCAATCATCATAACTGCTACAAAGGAGCAGTTATGATGATTGCATGATATACACCACCACCGGGTTTGGGCTTAGGAAAAATAGACAAATGGCTGGTGTGGACCATTTGGTGGTGTATATGCAAACTGCTGTAAAATACAGCAGTTTGTATATACACCAAATGGTCCGCGCCAGCCATTTCCCCATTTTTCTAGGCCCCAACCCGGTGGTGGTGTATATCTTTGGGGTCCCCATTGCATTGTCATATGGCAGTGTCCGGGAGTGCGGTGCCCCTAAACCCTATTTTCCGGCCCCGGGGCCCTTCAAAACAGGTCGGGGGCGTGTGTAAATGCATCTGGGGTGTTTTTTTCTGCATGTGGAAATGGTTAGAGCAATTGTACAATCGATCGAATCCAAACATTTTGGGTGTGTGCAACATTTTCGGAGCTTCTTTTGCCAGCCCTTCGGGGAGAACATATTTTCGCAAAAACACATCCCAAATTACAAAAAATCAATCAGAAATATTTCAATCTCATTAGTGTTCAATGAGATGGGCTCATAGGACCCCATGGGGCCCCATGGGCCCATCGGGGCCAACGGGCATTCAATCGGGCCTGCGAAACCAATTGGTTGCCTCCGCAAATCAATATTGCTTCCAACAGGTACTTTTCCGGACACTGCCATATGTATATTCGGCACAATTCATCGATTGAGTCCTGAACCACACAGACTGCACAAAGATGGTGTCTTGGAGGCTGTTGTAAAAGGATATTCATTCTGCAATGGGCTTCACGAGAGCTTCTCAATATTACAAAAATTCAATGAGTTCAGTGCCCGGAGAAGTGCCTGTTGGAAGCAATAGTTATAGCGCGTGGATTTGCGGAGGGAACAAATGGTTTCGCAGGCCTGCCTGAATGCCCGTTGGCCCCGATGGGAACTACTGTTGACGGTAGAAATTAAGCAACACATTGCAGGAAAAAAAAATATATATAGGAATCTCTGAACATATTGAAATACATGCAAATTAAAGCCGGCATGTTGTTTGGTACCGGGTTTGACATGGGGATACATCAGACACCATTTGTAGTATCAACTAATGCTTGGAGAAGTTGTTCATCATCCAAACGTGTCCTGGGACAACTCGTTTTAGATTAATAAAACCCGGTACATTTGTACAGTTACCAAATGTTCACAGACCCGGAATTCCCGTCGAAACGAAAAAGACGCGCAATGCCATTCGCAGCCGGGTACACCGAATATCAGCCCGGGATCATTTTTCTGGACTTGTTTCGTGGCGAAAACGTTTTCTTCATCGAACCAATAGTAAAGCCTCAGAACACCAAAGTGTTGCTTAATTTATACCGTCAACCGTATGGGCCCTGTTGGCCCATTTTGTTTGTACGGAGGCAAGTCCACGGACATTGCCATATGATCCTACACATTTTGAATGGACATTTGAAACATGTTAAATATTATCGAGTATATAAAGTTTTATTGAGATGTTGGAGGTGTTTGTGATATACTCAAAGTTGCCCAATCCTTCCGGCTGGGCTGAAGGGCATCAGTCCCGCGCCCGTGCCCCATTGACGCGGGGACCGGACGCGGGCCCTGGGGCCCCATGGGGCACTATGGGCCCATGGGGCCCTATGGGCCCATGGGGCCCTGTGGGCTCTTGGGGCCCTGTGGGCCCATGAGGACCTATGGGCCCATAAGGCACCATAGGCCCCATGGGCCGCTGGCCCGGGTGCAGTCCCTGCACGAATTTTTGAGCGTGGGCCAGGGCCCGGGCCCCTTCAGCCCTGCCGGGAGGAATATTAGTTTCGCTGGAAGGGTTATTGAGCAACTTGATATAATCGAGGGCCCCGGGGGGTTGGGATTATAGGAAATATATATATATATATATATGTATATATATATTACATATATATAACATATATATATATATTATATAAATATGAAGAAAGAAATCTCAAACCCCTAACCCCTAACCCCTAACCCCTAAGCCCCCACGCCCCCCCACCCCCCATTTTGGGGAGTTATTTTGAGAGTTGGAGCCCACCTTTGCCTTTTGTTCATGTGCAGCCAATCGATCCTGCCGAGAGGTGCAGGGACCTTGCCAGTGGCCAAACTTGCTCTTTCAAGGAGCTCCACTGAATATGAATCCTTTGACCGGCCCCAAAGCCCATAGAACAGCCATTTGCTAGGTTTCCATTATTAATTCCCAAACCACAAATACCATTAAACCAACAATTAATTACCAATAATTCGGCCCGAAACCAATAATTACCAAGAATTAATTGTTGGTTTACCAACAATCAATTCTTGGTAATTATTGGTTTCGGGCCGAATTATTGGTAATGAATTGTTGGTTTAATGGTATTTGTGGTTTTTGAATTCTTGGGGGCGCGTAGCGCTATGGAGATTGGGGCCGGCCAATGAATCCTCACTGGGGTTGGGGACCACTCCGGAGAGCTCAGGGAGCTGACAGCTAGTTTCGTCTTTCGTTTGTTTGTTTTTGGGGTTTGGTGTTTCATGGACCCAGATTTGTTCGACGGTTTATTTTCTTATATATTTCCTACAGAGTGGCGGCCAAATATGGTCCCTTAGCCCAACTTTGCAGGAGCAGGATGTAAAGTACAAGACCAAGGCCGCAGGCGAACTCGATAAGAAGGTTATTGAGGTGTCTTCGGACAGAGAGTGTCTTGACTAGACAGAAGTTGGTTCCGTTTTACGTGATCTTTGGGTTGTTCGATTGCTTCGGTTCCGTCTTTATTTTCGTGTGTGTGTGTGTGTGTGTGTGTGTGTGGAATGTCACCCCTTGGAATTCGGTGTGTTATGTTGGAATATGGCACATATAGTATTTATATTTGGTTTTGCTTGTAGTTGTATCCTTTTGTTTGGCGGGCGTCACCCTAATTTTGTTTCGAGTGTTTGTCTGGAGTTCTTTGTCATATATATGTATACATATATGGCACTACGGGAATTAGGACGGAGCATTTATGCAATTACATAAACATAAATAAATATATATATATATATATATGTACAGATGTATGGGAAGCTGTATATACAGTACATATGTATATATGTTTCATCTAATATATGCGTTCATATATAGGTATGTACATACATATAAGCACATACGTATAGACGTGTATATTTAAGCCGCGACCCCGTATAAAATATTGTAATATATATATATATGTATATATATATATATAGATATATACTCTTCGCTAAGCATCGATTTTGCATTACATGTGGGTTGGGTGCCTGTAGTGGAGTGCAACATATTCATGGGAGGCTAACTCGTTCTAGGAACTTTAGGTGTTCGAGGAAATAGTCGATGCTTCACCATATTTGGCCTTCCCTCAGTAGGGAACATCTATGGGATGTTTTATACAAATAGAAAAATATGTAGGGAGATTTATTTACATTCATATGCATACATATAATATATATATATATATATATATATATATATATATACACATCTCCCTCTCTTCCTATATATTGCTCTCCCGATTTATATACATTGCTTCTTCGTGAACACACGGCGACTCGTGGCAGCGGTCCGGCGGCCCCCTGGACGGCGGACCGCTGCCCCGTGTCGCGGTGGTCCTAAATATATATATATATATATATATATCATTGTGTCTATATATGTTGCTCTCTCTCTCTCTCTCTCTCTCTCTCTTTCTTTCTCCACATGTATATCTATATCTCTGTACATGTATATCTCACTATTTCTCTCTATCTCTCGTATGTATATATATATATGTATATATTTTTTTTTGCTTTTTGTTAACACGGCGGCCCGTGGCAGCGGTCCGGCAGCCCCCGAGGGCGGCGCTTCAGCGGCCCCACAGCAGGCCGCCCGTCGGCGGTCCCATGGCGGCCCCTCATGGCGGTTCCTCATCCTTCCAAGGCGGGCACACCGCGGTGGTTCGGCGGCTCCACGGCGGCGATCCGCCTGCCCCATAGCGTCTGAAATGGCGGCGGACCGGCGGCCCCTCGGTGACCCCGCAGCGGCCCCACAGCGGGCCCTCGGCGGCCCCTCGGCGTCCCGGCTGCCCCTGATGGGAAATATACAGGGCGAATAATCTAAATACATTTGACCGGCCCCAAAGCCCATAAAACAGCCATTTGCTACGTTTCCATTACTAATTCCAAAACCATAAATACCATTAGACCAACAATTAATTACCAAGAATTCGGCCCGAAACCAATAATTACCAAGAACTAATTGTTGGTAAACCAAATAAATATTGTTGGCCAATGGTCCATCACACTTGAAATTGTGGCTTCGCCACAATTTCAAGCGTGATGGACCATTGCCCAACAATATTTACTTGGTTAACCAACAAGTAATTCTTGGTAATTATTGGTTTCGGGCCGAATTATTGGTAATTAATTGTTGGTTTAATGGTATTTGTGGTTTTTGAATTCTTGGGGGCGCGTAGCGCTATGGAGATTGGGGCCGGCCAAAGCATGCGTCTGGATCTACTTCATGCAATCAATATGAAGCGTATGCGATTTTACTTATATATACTCGCATTTCTTAATAATGATCCCCCCGTGAAAACCCGTCTGCACGGACAGATCCACCACCCAGGGTCGATGGTCCATGTCTGACAAAGCAAATCCACTCCTCGGGCAGACCGTCTGACAAAGCAAATCCACCCCCCCGGGGCATCCACAGGGGGGGTATTATTACGAAATGCGGAGTATACATATGTATATATGTATGGGTTTAGGGTTTAGGGTTTAGAGTATATGGTTTAGGGTCTAGGGTTTAGGGTTTCGGTGGGAAGCAGACCGGGAAATGGTTTCGTTCATGCATGCATGCACGCTCTCTGGTAGCCTAGGTTCAAATTGTTAAAAAAATAGTTTGTATGTAAACCGCCCCCGTGGTGGTGCATATAGACATTGCTGTATATTTGGGTAGTTTGCATATACACTAAGAAACAGTATTCACCAGCCACTTTCTGTTTTTTTCTAAGCCCCAACCCGGTGGTAGTTGTGTTATTATTTTCATTATATATATATATAAATATAAATGTACATTGTGTCTTTTTGTTTTGGATCAGAGGCGTTTCCCTTTTCCCTGGTGAGATCGATGTGATGTCGAAGTTGGTTTTGTAAGTTTCGTTGTATTGAGTGTTGGCAAATATAGTAAGCGGCCAATAGAGCACATTACCTGTATCAGTGTATGCAGGAAATATCGCAAGCATGCGATCAACTATTCCTGTTTATTTAGCATTGAAGATTTTACATTATTTTCATATATTTATTTTATTATGGGGCGGTGCCCCCCCCCCCCCCACGAAATAATGCGACATGTTCAATGCCAACCCCAATGGCAATATGTTTGATGTATTTGTGTTATAGTTTCCAGATATTGTTGTTTTGCTTTTGTTCAAGACCCATCGAATTGTAAGCAGTTAGTTCAAATGAATTTATGTGAGTTCAACTTAATTCCAATGCACTCAGGTGTGTTCAGCCGAGCCCAAGTGAGTTCAAGTGAGATCAAGTGAGCCCAGGTGAGTTCAAGTGAGTTCCAGTTGGTCCAAGGGAGCCTTCCCCCCTCCTCGCCCCAATCCTTCTATCCAACTTCAGTTGCCTTTATCGGTACACTGAGGTTTTTACTACATAAATGGCGTGCCCTGCTCGCATAACCATGTAATAAACTCCCATATAGTAAAAATCCATGCATACTATGCCCCATGGTCCCTATGGGCCCATGGGCCCATTGGGCCCACCATGCACCAGACGGACCCGTCGGACCCAGGCCGGCAGCAAAACCATGTATTGAAAGTCCCATGTAATAGAAACCTCAGTGTACAAAATGGATGTTGGGTCAAGGACATACACCACCACCGGGTTTGGGCCTAGAAGAAATAGGGAAATGGCTGGTGTGGACGATTTGGTGGTTTATATGCAAAGTGCTGTAAAATGTAACACTTTCTATATACACCACCACCCCGGGGGCGTGAAGCGCCCCCGGGGTGGTGTATATACAAACTGCTGTATTTTACAGCAGTTTGCATATACACCACCAAATCGTCCACACCAGCCATTTCCCTATTTTTTCTAGGCCCAACCCCGGTGGTGGTGTATATCTTTGGGGTCCCAATAATGGATTTTGGGTCAAGGAGTGCGTCCACAGAGCTTGATGCTGTGCTCCAGTACACCAAGCAAATCCGCGGCATGTGTGAGATCAAGCCCGAGTCATACTCATCTCGCAAGGGTCGTCGGGAGGCAGAGATGGATGGATTACGCGAGGCCAACTACCCATAGGAAATACTCTAAACGTCAGCATTGTGGAGTCAATTGTAATCGAATCGTAAGGAGCAGGTTTTGCACCTTCGCACAAACCCAGACACGCAACACGCACCTCCGCACAAACCCAGGCGTGCAACGCGCACAAAACGCACACGCGCACAGACCCATGGGGCCCATGGGCCCCAAAGGGCCCATGGAACAACAATAATGACCGGAACAATTACATGGGCCAATAGAGTACTCGGAGCTGGGCACCCCCTGATGTGTATTTTTTGTTTTTCACAAACAACTTCACACATGTATTCATAAGGATACTAATCCGACACAGGATACATCAACACGGACAAATTTGATACACATTCGATCACCCATAATGATTTCCACATCAAATGTGTATCAAATATGTGTGTATAATCCGGGGAGGTTTACTGAGGCTAGGACTTAATAGGGGGTTTGTCAATCCAGGCGGGGGGGGGGTATATTCCCCCCGCCTGGATTTAAACCAATCTGCGATGCCCTTACGATCGAAACTGTCCCCAGGGATGTAAAATTTACACCCTGGCGGCAAAGGACCCTAAACAACGGGCATCTCTGGGAGCCTACAGTCTTGGTGCTTACCGTCTGGAGGCCTACAGTCTCGGGCAACCGATTTGGAGTCTCGCGCTGCGCGACTGGTGGCCTACAGTCTGGGGTCCTACATTCTCATGCGACCGATTTTGGAACTCTCGCTGCGCGACTGGGGTCCTACAGGCTGGGGGCCTCGGAGGACCGATTTTGGATCTGGAGCCTCACTTACCTGTACTTTACATAGACTGGGGGCCTACAGTCTGGGGGCCTACAGTCTCGCGCGACCGTGTTTGGATCTGCCAGAGCACTCACTTACCTGTGCTTTACATAGACTGGGGGCCTACAGTCTAGGGGCCTTCAGACTACAGTCTGGGGGCCCTAGAGTCTGGGGGCCTACAGTCTTGGGCTACCGGTTTGAGATCTGCCAGAGCATTTCGCTGTACTTTGCAGCAAGAGTTATAAAGGACCCTTCAACGTGTACGTTGCTTAGGGAACTTTACATAGAATGGGGGCCTACAGTCTGGGGCTCGCAGTCCGAGAGCCTATAGTCTCGGGCTACCGACTCTGCATTTGCTAATCCACTTATCTGTGCTCCACATTGACTGGGGGTCTACAGTCTGGGGGCCTTCGATTTTGGATTTGCTAATCCACTTACCTCTGCTTTACATAGACTTGGAGCCTACAGTCTGGGGGCTTACAGTCTGGGGGCCGACAGTCTCGGGCCACCGATTTTGGATCTGCTAATCCACTTTCGTCTGCTTCACATGGACTGGAAGCCTACAGTCTGGGCGCCTGCAATCTGGTGGCCTACAGTCTTGGGCCACTGATTTTGGATCTCCCAACCCTTTACAACAATTATGGAGGACCCTTCAACTTATTTGTTGTTTAGGGAATCTCTTATTGGATCATTTTGTTTTCACAGCTCTTCCGGCAAATTCGATGCAGTCGCGGCCCGGACCTGATTATAAGGGTCCCGAGGTCTGGGATGCATAAAAGTTGCAGTTTTAGTTATATACATATCTCGAAAAACAATGAAATCTAGAGTTCCAATCAATTAACTCCAGATTTAATTGATCCTTATGGTAGCCCTACCATCGATAACCACAATTAACTCCAGATTTAATTGATTGTTCTCCTGCTGTACCCGCCAACTAAAACAATTAACTCTGGAGTTAATTCTTTTCTGCCTTAAAACCAATTAACTCTGGATTTTATTCGTGCCATCGCCGTACATTGTTCACATTTCCTCTAGATTTTATTCTTCCCACCGCCATTACCTTTGTCCCATTATCTCCAGATTTATGGAGCTCAAGAGTGCCATTTGAAGCTTCAGGTGGCCATTGGGAGGTCCAGGTGGCCATTTGGAGGTCCAGGTGGCCGTTTGGAGCTCCAGGTGGCCATTTGGAGGTCCAGGTGGCCGTTTGGAGCTCCAGGTGGCCATTTGGAGCTCCAGGCGGCCGTTTGGAGCTCCAGGTGGCAGCCCCCAGGGCCAGGGGGTTTGCCGGCCTGTGCCGGCGTGTGGCAGCCTGTGGCAGCGGAGTCGTGCCCCTTATATTACTTTACTCCAATAATACAAGAATCCAAGAATGGAATACTGGAAGCTTCAATATAGCAGGCCTGGCTAGGTTAGTTGACTGGCTGACTAGCTGAATTAGAAGGACTGGAAGACATGAGAGGCATCTCACACGCTCGACGCCTGGAAGGGTCGGCTGATATACAGGAGATGCTTCGTTGAATTTCCTCTAGAGTTTATTGTTTTTGTCTAGCAGATGTTTGGGCTAACGCTCAATTAAATCTGGATTTAACTTGTTCCCCCCCTGGTATGTGTCTCGTCCAGACCAATAAAATCTGGAGTTAATTCATGCTTGCCTCCGGAATTCACGCGCTTCTCTCTGCGCCGCCGGGGGGTGTATTTGGTCATAAAGGAGTATATTTGATCACTTCGGATCCGTACCAAGTTCGCCAAATTTCGTACCACGGTCGTCAAACTTCGTATCAACTTCGTACCAATGTTTGAGAAGAGAATGACGGACAAGGTCTCCATGATATTCCATATACGAGTGTTGCAAAATCGCCCAAAATAACTTTAGAATCAGCTGAACTTTAAAAGGGCTCGGGCTGGCGTGAGCCACTGAGTGCAGAGAGAGAGAGAGAGAGAGCGAGGGAGAAAGATAGCACTGAAGCACTCCATGTAGCAAGCCACCACTTCGGCTCAAGCGCTCGAGGTAGCAAACCGCTAAATTAGCATCTAGTGTTTTATTGTGTGTAGGCCCTGGACATGGAAAAGAGTGGAAATGTGAGTCTCACCGAATCACCGGATATAGTGAATGAGGGCACACACCAGGAGGGGGAGTTGCAGATGCATGAACACCAGGCATCCCATGGTTTGGGACCCCAAAGATATACACCGCCACCAGGTTTGGGCCTAGACAAAATAGCGAAATGGCTGGTGTGGACGATTTGGTGGTGTATATGCAAACTGCTGTAAAATACAGCAGTTTGTATATACACCACCAAATCGTCCACACCAGCCATTTCCGTATTTTTTCTAGGCCCAAACCCGGTGGTGGTGTATATCTTTGGGGTCCCAAATGGTTTCTTAAATTGGGACACACAACGAAGCGCCGAATTTCAAAAGATCGTCGAAAAATTCAACTTGGATGAGTTGCATGGGCTTAAGTTTTCAGTGGCCGTTGCAGATGCTTCTCAGAAGGAATGCCGAATTGTAGCTTGCTCTATGGGCTTCACAGACCTCACAGAATATAGTATAGATGAGGTTATTGGACGCAACTGGTGCTTCTTGCTCAAAGATGTGCCACCAGACATGATCAATGAGGAAGGGCGCTTGCGGTGCCGCAGCATGTGTCGCGCTTCGAGGCAGGGCATTTCGTACAATGGTTGTGCGGAGGTGTTGCCGCCTGGCATAGACAAGATCTGGGGGAAGTTGTCCAGTGGTGAATTGATATGTGTCCTCACAACTTCGAAGAAAAGTGGTTCGCTTTGCAAGACCATGCTCTACCTGAAGCAAGTAGAGCTTGATGATGATCAGTTTATCGTTGGCTTACAAGCAGGCTTGCCTGAAGATTGCAACCAAGATTCGTCCATGGAGAACGAGCAGGAGAACATCAACAATGCTTGGAGGCAGTTGAAAGAAAGTATGTCAGCCGTGTTGCTCATATTGTCCGCACAGTTCTGGCTGCAATGCTCAATGCAAAGGTACTGAGCGCCCAGGCAATCTTAGACGCCCCAGTTCCAGGGCAAGTATGACGAGCGTGTGTGCCGGTGTCTGCCTCACAGTTCTGGCAGGAACATTTTTGTTCTTCTCCAATCAGTGTCTGCCCAAAGGGGTTCTAACTGTGTTCCAATAGCAATCGGTAGCTTGTGCTTGGTTGTCCGTAGGGCGGATTCCCCGTTCCGCAGGATTCCTTTGTATTCCCTAGGGTTCCACGGGCCCCCAGGGTCTGGTTTCCCGGGTCTCCCCCAAATCCTCCCAAATTATGATGCCAACAAAAAGCAAAGCAAAGCAGAACATAGCAATGCAAATTGAAGCAAAGCAAGCAAAGCAGGTCAAAGCAATGCGAAGCAAAGCAATGCAATGCGAAGCATAGCGATGCAAAGCAACGCAATGCAAAGCAAAGCAGTGCGAAGCAATGCAACGCAAAGCAAAGCAATCCAAAGGCAAAGCAGTGCGAAGCCATGCGAAGCAAAGCAATGCAAAGCAAAGCAGGGCAGAACAAAGAAGAGCAATGCAAAGCAAAGCAATGCAACACAATGCGAAACAAACCGATGCAAAGCAAAGCAAGCCAATGCAAAGCAAAACACATCAAATCAATGCAAAGCAAAGCAAGTCAAAACAAAGTGATGCAAAGCAGAGCAATGCAAAACAACACAAAACAATGCAAAGTTAAGCAATGCAAAGCGACACAATGCAAAGCAAAGCAATGCAAAGCAACACAATGCAAAGCAAAGCAAAGCAAAGCAAAGCAAAACAAGCAATGCAAAGCAACACACAGCGAAGCAACACAAACACAGGAAAGCAGAGCCAAGCAAAGCAGAGCCAATCAACTCGTAGCATTGCAAACCAAAGCAAAGGACAGCAAAGGATAGCAATGCCAAGCAAACCAAAGCAAAGCAAAGCAAAGCAAAACTAGCATAGCAAAGCAGGGCAGGGCGAAGCAAAGCAAAGCAATACTCAGAAGCTCATACATCTAACACCTAGAAGTCAATCTAAACAGAATATCAACTACCTAATTGGGCTCGCGCTGGCTTAATTTTTTGTGAGATACGGTTGATGGACGTAATGAAGCAACACTTTGGTGTTTGGGTATTGAAAAGCGTATAGGATGGTCAGATTTGTGACTTGAGTGCATTTTTCGCAAATGTATTCTCCCCCGAGGGCTGGCGAAAGAAATCCCAAAGTTGTAAAAATCTGAAAATGTTTGGATCTTATCGGCTATATTATGGTTTTACTTATTTCCACAAGCAATTTAGATGTAAAAAACACCCCAGATGCATTTAAACACATACCCCACTTGTTTTGAAGGGCCCCGGGGCCGGAAAATAGGGTTTAGGGCCCCGGGCCCGGAAATTAGGGTTTAGGTGTTGCTTAATTATGTCCACCACCAGTAGTGTTTGCAGTAGGTAGCACATAGGTGTACACCCAATAGGCTATTATATCTGCTCCTGAGTATCATGTGGACTGTAGGAGGTTCAGCAGTCGGCACATGCACCTTTGCTGTATGGGTTTCCCAAGGCTTATGCCTCTGTCTGATCGGCAGTGTGGAGCTTGGCTCCCAGGTTATTATTAGCTAGTTTTTTACTTCTGTTCGCGAATCCCTTTCCGTTATATTTAAGTAACTTTCCGGTCACTTCGGTCATACTACTTTTGCAAGCCTCTGTTGCTTAATACACACAGATTATCTATGTTGCTCTGCATGTGCATGCTGGAGCTACAGCTATACGTATGTATCTATGTCAGATTTTTTTGCATGCACCAAGCCACGGCTTGTCGCCTGCCCGGGCTGCATTTAGCAATCCGCTGAGTGCCAGCAGTCCAAGGAGAATGCGAAGGTTGCTCGTGCAACAATAGGGCATAAACCACAAAGTGGAACAATCAATTCAAATTGCAAGTGCAGCGAAAGGCCCCTTGCAGGTTGCTTGTGCAACAATCATTGTGGTCCAATGCAGGTTGCGAGGGCAACTGCGAGGGCAACATAAAGGTTGCTAGCGCAACTAACAAAAGGTTGCACGCGCAACAAAAGGCCCCGTACAGAAATCGTAGCTCCAAGGCGGAACAATCAATCAGCCTCTCTCTCTCTCTCTCTCTCGATCTACCTATTGCTCTCTATCTCTCTTGATGTATAATAGGCAAAATGCAAATAGTTTTGTGATGAGCATGATTTACGTACGAGGCTGATTTCCGGTAGGTCCGCACCTGTAATGCGAAGGCAGATGACCAATCGCGGAGTCGAGTATGGCTGTGTCTGCCTTGCCAAATTTCGGTCGAGCCTCAAATCCACCGAAATCGACAACTTGGTCTGCAATAAATTTCTCAGGATTGGGTTTGCTTGGTTGGCAAACTCTTAGTCGGCCTCCCATGAGTCTTTTGCACTTTCTTAGAGCCGCCCAATGCCCGTATAAGGCAAAATCCGAAAAATGTTTGAAATCATTACTCCAATGGCCCATATAATTGTTCCGGCCATTATTGTTGTTCCATGGGCCCTTGGGCCCCTTGCGACCCATGGGTCCAGGGGGCCCCTCGGGCCCCATGGGCCCCATGAGCCCCATGGGACCCTTGGGCCCCATGGGCCCCTTGGGCCCCATGGGTCCCATGGGCACCTTGGGCCCCATGAGCCCCATGGGCTTCATGGGGCCCCATGGGCGCCATGGGCCCCATGGGTCCCTTGGGCCCCCGTGGGTCTCTTGGGCCCCATGTGCCCCTTGGGCCCCATGGGCCCCTTGGGCCCCTTGGGCCCCATGGGCCCCTTGTGTCCCAACGGGCCCATGGAACAACAATAATGGCCGGAACAGTAATATGGAACAATTATATGGGCCAATGGAGTAATTTCTACATATATTACTTGTTGATCCCTTTAAGGGCCCCTATGGGGCCCTGGGGTCCCCGCACAAAATTTGGCAGTCTGCTTCAAAGCTCCGGCAGGGAAGCTTGAGGTTGATTGTATTTTGTAAGATTGGGTTGGTCACCCATACATACTTGTATCAGTATCGTACAGACAATTCTTAAAGAAAGATAGAGTAATTGCCCTTGGGCCTGGTTCTGACGCGCCTCGTGACCGGAGAATAAGGTTTAGGGTCCCGGCTCCGGAAAACAGGGTTCAGGGTTTAGGGTTATGGCTCCCTATTAATTGCCCTTGGGCCTGGCATCTGTTCAGCTTCAGCCATGTCGAAGCTGCCAGTGTTGAGCAACGTCTCGAGGGTGACCTTGCCGAAGCTGGAGCGGATGATCTTTGCTTTCCGGACTAGGGAGCTAAACTCTAAACCCTATGTTTGGGACCCCAAAGATATACACCACCACCGGGTTTGGGCTTGGAAAAAATAGGGAAATGGCTGGTGTGGACGATTTGGTGGTGTATATACACACTGCTGTCTTTTACAGCAGTTTGCATATACACCACCAAATGGTGCACACCAGCCATTTCCCTATTTTTTGTAGGCCCAAAACCGGTGGTGGTGTACATCTTTGGGGTCCCAATGGTATATCAGCTATACGTGCTTGTATCTTGCTTTAGTTGGAAGGTATTCTAAACGTCAGCATTGTGGATTCAATTGGTATCGAATCCTAAGGAGCAGGTTTTGCAACTGCGCACAAACCCAGACACGCAACACGCACCTGCGCACAAACCCAGACGTGCAACGCGTGCAAAACGCACATGCGCACAGACCCATGGGGCCCATGGGGGCCCATGGGGCCCTATTTGCCTAAGGGGCCCATGGGACCCAGGCAAGCGGGCGGCGGGCGGAAACCATGCCCTACTTCTAAAGACTACCTACTTCTTAGTGTCTTGCCGCGCAGCTTTTTTGCATCTGATGCTATCACTACACTTTTGAAGTAAGTTTCAAGGAAATTCCGAATCTACTTCTTCCGACTACCTACTTCAAGGCCGGACCTACTTTAATCGAGCGGCCTGTAATGGGGCTTAATTAAAATGAGGATTAAACCCCATTTAGAGTAAACCCCATTAATGGATAATATATAAGGAATATGAGAAGGAATATATTCTAATGAAATAGACAGAACATGGGGTCATTAGAATGTATTCCTTCTCTTATTCCTGATATATATATATATATATATATTCAGGAGGTAAACAGCGGGTGTGGCAAACAAAAAGTATACAGCAGGCAGGGTTACGTCAAAACATTCACCAATCAGTCAACACATTCACCATGGTGAATGTTTCGACTTATTGGTGAGTGTTTTGACTTAGCCCGACCTCCTGTATATATATATATATATATACATCTACGGGGTAGTCCATGTTTCCGCCCACTATGCTTTTGCACACAAATCTTGATAGATGTATAATTTCAGACTAAATGTTTATAGTTTGGTGTTGCTTGGAAGCACACTCTGTCACGAATGCATCATTGTTTTGCCCAAGTGTATTGAAACCATTCTACATATACGTATTTCCAATGGTTATATAATAATTGGTTTACTTCTTATACCTATTGTCATACATGTCATACCTATTTGTATCTTTCTCATATCATGTGTACCTGCGACTTTACCTCTTATGATTGTGTTATGGGGTAGTAGTAGTGGATATAATAAGGTTGACCGAGTAAGTCTACTATGTACAACGAATATAAGTATAATGTATACTCTCATATGTGTAATTGATATAATACAATGATACTCCTGCCAGTGGTTATAATAATTGTTATGCTCTGGCAAAAACATGTTGAGAGTTATATAAGTAGTGATCATGTATACATATATACGTATATATATGTATATATATATATATAATTATATATATGCATGTACAGAGTGATAAATAACAGTAGTCATAATACATCATAGAAAATAAAAAATGGCTACAGTTTTCAAATTGCACTTATGTTTCAGTGCCCTAATTAGATGCCTGAGTGCGATGAACAGTATACATATTGGCTTACTTGTCATATCTAATCTTACACTTACTATACCCATGAACAGACCAGGTACTGTGGTAAGAGTAAAAGTAAGTATAATTGGGGATGATAGAACAGACGCAGTGTGGTCACTAGGTGAGAAAGAAAGTGTGTCAGAACAGAGCACAACAGTGTGTGTAGTAGTGAGTATCATAACGCAAAAGCGTAAAATTATAATCGGATGCATGTAGCCTTGGCTCGAGAAATCAGCCAGCCCATGTTTCGCGCAGGCCCAGCATGGGGCCAAGCCATGCAGCAGCGGCAGCAGCAGCAGCGGCAGCCGCCAGCGTGGCCGGAGCGGCTCAGGCCTCAGGAGGGAGGCCAGGGGGAATGGCCGTGACCCCACGGTCGGTACCGTCAACAAAGCCGACGTGGGGTCTCTCCACTGCGGCATCCTCCCAGGTGCCATTGCACCTCGGCGCCGCAGCAATCCACCTGGGCTCGCCGGACTCAGGTGGTCCCCCCGACAGGCAAGGGGGCAAGGACGTCAAGTACGACGTGAACATCGCCTACTGAGTGGTAGGAGCATAGGTAGGACACTAGCTGGCATACATGCCAGGGCAGCGAGGCACCTAAGCCAGCCCACGGGCAGCTAGGGGC
>Ga0099797_100469_pt1 | contig 26042 bp, 30 predicted proteins | sample Uncmet_Sort48C_1_FD_89871 | JGI IMG/M metagenome (GOLD analysis project Ga0099797, IMG submission 89871) | Marine eukaryotic communities from CALCOFI LINE 67, Pacific Ocean - C012_Sort48C_1 | ecosystem: Environmental > Aquatic > Marine > Oceanic | place: Pacific Ocean: Monterey Bay | collected... | reverse complement strand
AATCATAAGGGTACAGCCTTAAGCGTGTGTTATATAACTGACAATCACGAGGGTGTGGCCTTTTTGATGGGTAAAATATAAGTAAGAATCGTAAGGGCATAGCCTCAACATGTTATATTATTAGTTACACTCATGCGGGTATAACCTCAAGAGAATACAATTTCAGTGAGAAGCATGAGGGGAAAGCCTTTATACTGTATAATATGAATTACAAACACGCGCGTGAAGCCCTTAGAATGTATTCCATAAGTTAGAATGTTAGAATCTTGAGGGTATTTCCTTGAGATAGCATAAGTATAGCCTTCAGAGGGTATAATGAGGGTGGTAGAATCATAAGGGCATAAGCCTGAGAGGTTATAATATAAGGTAGTATCATGGGGGTATAGCCGGAAGAGGATATAGGAAAAGTTGGAATAACGAGGGTGTAGCCTTAAAAGGGTATAACACATGTTAGACTCAGAAGGATATAGCATTGAGAGGGTCTGAAGTATAAGTTAGAGTTAGGATGGTATAGCGTTAAGAAGGTATAGTAAAAGCTAGAATAATGAGAGTATGGCTTTAAGACGGTATAATATAGGTTAGAAGCATCAGGGTGTAAGCTTAAGATGGTATGATATAACTTACCGTGCTAAGGCCCTAACCTTGAGAGGGTATAGTATAAGTTAGAGTCATGACGGTAGGTCCTTAAGACAGCATAATAGAAGTTATACTCGCGAGGGCGTAGCCTGAAGAGGGTCAAATACAGGCCTTCAAATCCTTCAATATAGCAATACATTGGCGTGCACCTCCGTGCACCTGCAGAACATGCCTGGGCCGGCCCAACTCGGAACAAGGGGATAGGGATGGTGTGGCTCAGTCTGCCCTTATTACACAAAAGGTATACTTCTAAGCGAATTCATTGGTTATAGTGTGTTTCTGACGAATATCAATGCTTTCAGGAAGACCCACCGACACATTTCGGGCAAACCATTGCAAACACTTACAAATACACCAAACAACAAATCAAATTTGCACGAAATATGTGCACCATTCCGGCAGATTTGCTAGGTTCCGTTTTTCATTTTTTCAGTGGTGTGCTTTAATGTGTTGGCTTTGCTTATAAAGTCTAGGATTTTTGTGCAGAAGTATAGATTTTCATTGGTAGCAGCATTGATTGTCCCTGCAGCACGCAGCCCGAAGTACAGAGGGCCCTCACGGCCAACTCTTCTAGTATTCTGAGTATTCATTGCTTCATATATGTTTATAATATAGTTATTTTTTGTATATGGTTGTCCTTACCAGTGTGCGCTTGAGTGCTCAGATGTATCATCCATGCGAGTATCTTGCCGCTGGCAGGTTCCATGGGTGGCTTCGGAGGCTTCGGTGGGCAAAGTGGTGGCCTGGGCGGCTTTACTGGCATGAGCGGCGGCCTGGACCAAGGCTGGCGGCTGCTGCCAGACTCCAAGCCCCAGTGGTTAGACTCATTGTATTCTAAGTTGCCCGTTTTCATGGGATCTGCTATATCAGTATATGTATTGCAGGTGGCAGCATGTCAACAGTTATTGTTCCACTTACCGCTGTTTCAGCATGGGCCCTCTGCTTCTGGGCAGGCCTTAGAATTTGTGTCTTTGGGCCTCGTTGCGATAGTCAAACGAGATGCATTTGTTGTGGCATCGCCTGAATTAAATTAAAATGCAATGTGTTGGCTCAGTTTGCTCCTCATTTGCAAGAATTTCAAGCAGGTGTTTCAGGAAAGCTAGGCCGAGGCAGTTTCAGTGCAGTGTGTTTGCCAAACACCCTGACCAGTGCAACGGATTAAGTTACTATTTTGGGTGCTCCCAATGGATTTCGCGTATCAGTGGACCCACTTGACCGGCCCAATAAGATCCCTGTTGAAGCTGTCCTAGGGGCTTGTCCTTTGGACAGATCCTAAGATCCACAGGCTATGCGCCTAATAACAAGGCAATGTAGACAAATGTTTAGAAACGTGTCATTCCTCACTCCCCGCTGCCGCTGTCAGTTGTTGTTCAACCCGCCCGTGTTTCATCAAAGCCCGTTGGCAAAACCAGCCATCGGCTTACTGCTAGGGGAAATCACAGGCATAGGCACAAGCCTAGTCCGGATGACGGATGAGGGCATGGAGACCCCTCAGGTATCCCACACAGGGTGACCACAAGCCATGCCCGCATTCATTGGAGCTTCACCATGAAGGCTTCGCCTACACAGAAGGAGCTGAAGCAGGCGGAATAAATCTAATAAGAGGCGGTAGGGTCTGGGAGACACTACATGACCGAATCGCTCGCCGATCCCAGAATTCAGAAAAACTAGACTTAATGGGGCAAACTTGCGTTTTGTGATATAGGATTTTAAGATTACGTGTCAACTATATATTTGTTGTTGTATGGTGAAATGTATTTGTGCAGGTTCTCATCCCATTGCAGTCAGGGCTTGGGGGTATATGAGATAGGTTTTTGTTGAAATGAGGATGGGACCAGAGGCATTGTATTTCGGAAATCAATGCAAGTCAGAAGTAATGACCCCGGCTTTGACCAAAAGCATTCTCCCCTACCCACATGTTGCAACTTTAAGCTTTCCACCGAGTACGTACTCAGAAATAACATTCTTAAGTAAGACAACTCCCCGAAGAATACCGTCTTTGGCTGGCCATGATGAGATACAGAATCATAGTCTGTCAGAGTGAAGACACTGATTCATAAAGTTTCGGAGACCAGTAGTGAGATACAATGCAGGAGTTATTGAAATATGGCTTTGTTTCCTAAGGGTGTTCATCCATTTTTGACTACTTCTGATGTGCCGCGGGAGTGGTTCATTATTGCATGCAAGCACTGCGTCGAGGGGGGCTATCTGGACGTTTTTAACCAGTTGTCGAACCATTTTCAAAGGAGCATATGATGACACGCATGCACAATTATGTTTTTGTCATTTTCCAAGCGAATGTTGTGTCAAAGTGGCAGCTGTGAGAGCATCTGGCGGACAATTGTTTATTTGTGGGGTGGGGGTATATTTGGTTGACCATCGGGGGACGTGACGTGAACAACAATGTTACATCCTGGATTAAGAACACCCCGGCCTGTCATGTCCTATAAGTTTATCAACTATGTTGTTGCATAAATCTTGCTTTAGTTGTAGGTGGATGTGTTGGTGAGGCACACGATTTGCGGTACCGCGCAGGGAAACAACTGTCCATACAACATCAACCAAGACAAATAATCTCAAGCAGGGTGTGGGTATTCGGTGCTTCATAACAATCAAAGCCTGGGCTGACGGACACAGTATATGTTTGCAGTCACCTTCATGTGTGGACGTGTTGTTATATAAAGTTGTTCTTGAACTGGCCATGCGTATGGAGAGGAGCCTTGTCGTTCCTGACATAGATGGGGTAAGAGTTGCCACTTGGGTCTCTTTATTGAAAGTTTCTCTGTATATATATATATATGTGTAGATATATACGGCAGGCCATGGGGAGAGGGGGGAGTTCGGTGGGGCCTAGGACCTCAGAAGTGGCAGGGTTAAGAGAAGGTAAAAGTTAGCATCCAAATTCTGAGGGAGGTCTCCAAATCAAGCTTTGGAATCTCCTACGAATTCTCCAGTGGACCCCATGGAAACGACGTCAGGCCGGGGAGGCCAGACCCTGGGTTCCACACCCGCCGGAGGCTAGGATAATGCGGGTTTGTGCGAGCTCCCTCAAAGCCTCAAAGGGGTAGTTGTGGAGCCTGTGACATTGGGAAAGCCCGTCAGTGCCTGCAGGTGATGAAAAGAGACGCAAGGGTGACAAGCTGGGCGACTCCAGGTCCAGGCATCTGCATACGCCGTTGGCACCATGCTTGGCTTTTTTGTTGCAAGCATGTTGTTGCAAGCATGTTGTTGCATGATGTTGTTGCAAGCTTTGTAGAAAGCCGGCCTGTATTTTTTTTTAATATATATATATATATATATATATATATACACATTAAAAAGCATATATAATCTATTATACATATAATGTTCCGCGTTGACAGGGGAGGCGACATAAGTTCATTTATTCCCGGGGGAGAGGAATAGCAGTGCATGCATGGCGTTTTGGCTCCACCGGACAAGCCAGCTTGATTCCAGACAAACCATGGTGAGCTATTGTTTACAAAAAAAAAGGTGATGCCGGAGATTACCTTGACATCGAGGGATGCCGCCGCCAAATTAAGTTCGGCCCACAGGGCATCACAACGTAGTTGGGAAGCATTTCTTCAGATTTTTTGAGTGTGAACTATTCTGTTCGCTCTATTATACCTACTTACCTACTACACTGAGGCTCGCGGGAACGATGTGGTACACCTCAGTCTGCTTCGGATTGGGTGAGCATGAAGCGGACTGTGAACGAACTGCAACCGAAACAAATATATTCTCCATAGTTTATTTGCGCGCACACCATGGATATCACATTGTTTTTTCCAAGACAAAGGAAAATGTTAAATTGAGCAGGTGCGAGAGGATGGAGGTCAGCATGGGGTTGCTCTAGTTGTGTTTTTTATGAATCCACTGTCTGCCTTTTGGAGCCGGGGGAGTGTCCAAGCTGATCGCCTGTTTTCCAGTGGATGTCAAACATTTCCAATCGACGGCGGCTGACGGAGCCCCAGAGCCCCAGAGCCCCTGCTTACAATGAAAGCAGAGACTTTGCACGGCAGGCATCCACCGCACTCCCAGAAATCGATTTGTACAGTCCTCCGGAGGCGTCATTGATGCCCATCAGCTCATGCATACACCCTCGGAAAAGAACAAGCCTCGGTTTGGCCAAAAGTAGGGGGAGAGGGAAACCGCAAAGAGAAGGAGAGGTGGAAAAAAACGATGGACGGCGTGGGTTGGGGATAGGATTCCCTCCAACTCTGGCCTTCGCTGGGAGGATAGGTTGGAAGAACACAAGTACAAGTACTGTACTAGTATTCATTTGATCATGCATAGCATTTGCTTCTGGATAGATGCAGCATTAAAACAAAACATACATTGCAAGAAATAGCTGAATCGTAAACTTGCACACGAAGTTACTCGCTTGGCGCTAAGGCGGATTTGATGGCCGCATTGTAATTGTTCTCTGTGTGGCCGGGTATGGTCGGATTATTGTTCACATGTGCCATACCATACGCATAGTTGCATTTTTGAACCTTGCCAAACTCAGCAGCATGCTCGGTGCGGAGGCGCAGCATTCGATGCCCTATCCAATGATATGCATGTGTCTGGCTATTGCGCCGAGCAGGTTTGCAGTGTGATTTGTCTGTGCGAGCGTGCAGGCATTCGGACCTACATGTTGGCACTACTTTCTAATTAATTGTGCTGCAAGGCAAACAGAAGTATGCAACTAATTGCCAGTGCCACGCTTTTGTATCTTACACTTCCGATGCCGGGCTGTACTGAGCAATGTTATGTTACGTCTTATGCTACATCTGTTGGATTATATACAGGGGCTGGGTCCTCAGACCTGTTTGCACGAGTATCCATGCACTGGAGGGGTTTGAGTTGAGCAGTACGCAGCTGTACCCCGATGCGGCAGGCGTAGAGGGAAAAAAGATGGTGACGACGACGACTCGAAAACATCAAAGGAAACCAAGCCTGTAATTATTTCGAAGCTGTCACAGCCTTAATATGCGATTTGTCCAGCATAAGGCCACATATATTGCGGTGCACATATGGGGTATCCATGCACCCTGTGATCAATGTTTGTCAATACGATTTAGCTAAAGTGCAATTTTGCTGGTGACAAGCTCATAAATTGAACACCCTTTTTTATAATATGCCCTTCCAAAATCTGAACAGCGAATCTTGGGCAGCAGAAGTCTGCCCCCGAACGTAGCTGGACACAGCGAGCCGTGGAATGAAGTGATTTTTCAAGATACAGCGTACCAGTAGCATGCTTTGTTACAGCGGGTTGTCACAACGCCTGTGAAATGAAATGAAATGTGCCCGCCCACAATGCTTGTGTTAGGCGTTCTCTTGTCACGCAGTTGTAGCATACTTGTTTTGAAAACAAGGTTTTTGAAAATCATGTGGGAAACAGCTGTGTCCCCAGTATGACTGACTCCCTTCGATTTCCTTAACAATGGAAAAGGAGAGTGTAAACTTGACTCTGGTGGGCAACCAGCATATGAGGGATGGCTGGGTGGAGCAAACATCTTATTTCAGTGCAGATAATACATGGATGTGTGCTCAGAGGCCGGCGACAAGACGAAGCTGGAGGTTCTTGCCAGCTCGCACGAGGAACCGGAGGGGCAGCTTTCATGCAGAGTTGATGAAAGGCTTCAATAGACGGGACAGTTGCTGATGAAGGTTCTTGCAAAGCAGAGCCAGAGCTTCGGCCGCGTACAGGAACAGTCGACTGAGAGCCTCTGCAAGTGCAGGGGAACTGCTGCAGACTCATGGAGCAGACCTCGCCAGGTCAGCAACTCCTTGGAGGAGCGCTTCCGGAACCTCTGTGCAGATGGAAAATAGAAGGAGACCGAGGAAGAAGAGCGACCATGCATAGGACCAGCTCTCACCAGGAGCACATCGGGCACCAGAAAGGAGCAGCCAAGCATGACCTCTTTATCAAAGGTAGAGATTCTGGCAATTCTCAACGGCCGTAAACAGATGAATGGGAAGACAGACAGTTGTTCGGAAGACTACGACAACCGTGCCCGCAAGACTGAGAGAATGCGAAAACATAAGACGCAGCAATTGCAACATAATCACTTATTTTCGTGCCTGGAGCGAGAAAGACATTGAAGTCGTCTCGCCGAAACAAATCTGGAGGTGTGAGGGCGCGCGGCGGTCGGGAGCGATCCGAGCCGCCAACGGTATCGTGGGATTTGTGGCCGCAGCCCATCGGATGCCTGATAGGCTATAGCTATCGTTTTGGGGTGAAAAGGAATTCGTTTCAAACCTCTCCAATGAGACGGATTATAATCCTCAGAACCTGCCACAGCAAGATTCAGCACAAGCCACCTGCTTCCTCAGCGTCACAGTTCATGTCTTGTTGCAACCAATTTGATCTGTCACCTCAGCCTTACTCCAACGAGCGAATCGGCAGCTTAAATCTCATCGCAGTATCCTCTGCGACAGCTCATCTGACACCTTATTTCCCTTCACTTCCTTTATTTGTTTCGGCATGCTTGTGTGTGTTCTATGTGCATTGAATAGTGTTAGAACTTAGACATACTCGCACTTTTTAATGTAAACTGTGGCCTCCCAAGTTTTTGCCAGTGCAATGCAGGACAAGGATGAAACCAACGAGGCTGATGGTGGCTCGAAGCGCCCGGTGGCTGCCACGCTTTTGGACTTTGTCCACTGTGACTTCACGATCACACCATTGCAGGCCCAGGGTGCTCCATTTGAGCAGATATGGAGAAAGTATGATATGGAGTATAATATTGCAGGAGAACACAGACTATATCCGATAAGTACACGCATATTCATGATATAAATACATATTTATTGGTTGATACCTGCGCGTGGGTTCCAAACAGTTTTTTTACATTTGGTACCCAGGCTGGGCTGGCGACGAGACATCCTGTGTTAGAGGTCACTGAGAGCTACCTGGGTACCCTAGGTACCCGATGTATTAGAGGTCGATGACAGCTATCTAGGTACATTAGGTTCCCAGGCTGACGACGAGCAATCCTGAAATTAGAGATCAAGGAGAGCTATCTGGGTACCTCAGGTACCTCAGGTACTTTAGGTACCTCAGGTACCTTAGGTACCCAGGCTGACGACGAGCAATCCTGAAATTAGAGCTCAATGAGAGCTATCTAGGTACCTTAGGTACCTTAGGGACCTTAGGTACCTAGGCTGTCGACGCGCAATCTTGAAATTACAAGTCAATTCTATGCAGGCAAAGTGAAAAGTCCCAACGCAAGCGCTGTTTGGGGGGTTTGGGTACCCTAGGTACCTTAGGTACCCAGGCTAACGACGAGCAATCCTGAAATAACAGTTCAACGAGAGATATTTACGTACCCTAGGTACCTTAGATACCTTAGGTACCCAGGCTGACGACGAGCAATCCTGAAATATCAGGTCAATGAAAGCTATTTACATCATTCCTCAATATAATGCACCGGATCATATCTAGTCGTGTTGGTGGAAGGGCGAAGAACCTTGACAAGTTTATCTTCCGGAGTGTGCGCACAGTTTCCACCATGGTGCCTCGGATTGTGCAAAGGTTCAGGGTTCAGGATTGAGAGTTCATGATTGAGGGTCGGGGCTTTGGGCTTGTGTGGACCCCCATGGTTTGTTTCAGTCGTGTTATTATTGATGCCCAGGGATGACTTGTGGGGTCGATCAGTTAGCTTTCGGATCACTTAGGTCTCGGACATATTTTCAGATGCTTGCCAGCTTTTGTAAGAGCTAATGACTGATAGTCATAGGAACCCAGCCATACACCTTGCAATCACGGGCATGCTGGCAGGAAGCGTAAAGAATATTCGTGTATGTGCATAGATGGTCGATGCTCTCATATTACCTTTCTGGCGCCCCTGGACCCATTTAGTCAAATTATTTTTTATGTATTCAGTAACATTCAATTTATATATACATATATATATATATGATATATCAGCTTATCGTTGCAATGTTGGATGGCATATGCGGAAATCGTGTTTTTTGTATCAAAAGTATGCTTATAGTCTTATAGTAGCACCGTTGGCACCAAGATAATAGAGCTGAAGCGTGGTGAATACTATATTTTGCGATACGTCGACACATCGTTGCCTTGTTAGGTTTCACACATGCAAGTCGTTCATTCGGAACACCAGAATAGCAATCTATTGACATCATTGGCACCAAGAAAACATAGCTAAATCATGCTGAATACTCTGTTTCTTGATCTGTCGGCACATTGTTGTGAGGATGACAGAGTAATCGATTTTTGGCATTTCAGGCAAACCAGGGGAAAGGGACCATTGGGTGCAAGTGGCCTCGCGCGCGAAAATAACTTATTAATTCTTGAGTCGCTACGTTAATTGAGTAACTACATTAGCCTTGTTAGCTAATCGGCGACACAAATGATTACTTACGTCAGCTAAGTTAGCTATATAGCTACATAGGCTAAGTTGATTAAAGTTGCAGGATTTGTAGTAAATAGCTAAGTTGACGATGTAGCTAAGTCGCTTTGACGATGTACCCCACATGCTCGACCGCTTAGAAGGGTCGCTGGATACATATAGAGAGATTTCAAACCGGTACATGCTTTCACAATTATGTGCTGACAGGACATCGAATTTCTCAGGAGGAGGCGGATAAAATCGACCAGAGCCTCAACATTATAATATCTAAGTTTGAAGGAGAGGGTATCGAAGGCATCACGCCCGCCAATCTGCAATTCCGGAATTTTGCCCGCTGTTACCATTTGTTTCACTTTGGGGTCAAGGATAGTTCGCATCATCCCATTGGCCATGGCTACAATTATCGCAGGCCGGCTTCATAAAACACAAGTGAAAGGCTTATATACTCAACTTTTTGCCTTACCCTATGCGAGAAGTTGGCTCAGTTTCAATACCTATAATGTCTCAATACCATATGTAGGGATCCGCCATACAATGTATCCTTTTTTTCCAACCATGGAACGGCGAACCCATGGAACCTTATCGTCTGCCTGCCCCCCGGTCTGATACCATGATTTATACCGATCTTCCCAGCCACACCCCGAAATCATGGAACCCTCGCGCCTTGGTTGCAATATTTCTCTCTCTTTCTCTCTCTCTCTCTCTCTCTCTCTCTCTCTCCCCCATCTCTATTTCGTTCTTTCACATTTTAGTGTTCTTTTGTTCCATTGCTTCCTTTCTTCCAACTCGTCTAGATTACAAAGGCAGCATCATTGATTATTTCATCTCGTGGTTAACTTGGCTTGGGTAACCGATCAGCATGTGCACATCAACGATCTCCAGATGTTGCTCGATCACCCAATGAAATGTCTGGCTTGTGAATTATACCCATGGTAACAGAACCATTTAGCGCGCACGCCATTGTTGCTTCATGGCATCAGTCGATATTCATTTTTCGATATTCTTGTTCTTACCTAAGAGCCTATATAGGCGTAATACTACCATTATACATGTAACAATCACGCACCTTGTAATGCAATGCAACCCCACACATGTGGCACTTTGTCACCCGATTATCACAACCGAAACAACTTCAGTGGAGATGACGAATCCGTTTTGCCAACGCGGTTGACATTGCCGATGTGAGTTCTGTACTTGCCCATACTAGCTTGCCAGCCTTTAAGCTTGTACGACTGGTCAGCGATGGTTAAAAGGATTGGTAGTACCCTAGACCGTCCACATATGTTGAGTATGGAGTACCCAGTGCATCTTCTATCTGTGATCTCTGCACTATGACCGCTCTAGGGGTGAGGGGGATGTATTGTTGCCACTCACAGCGGCAATTGATCACAATTGATCTACCCTCTGAGATGGTAACAAACTGCCCACACTACCCATACAGTGCCTACCGTGGCCCGTTACCGTGTAACGCAAGGTGTCACCAGCAGGCATTCCAATAAGTCACCGTTGCATGATTTCCAAATGTGAATTGGCCAATATCTCTTCAGCTTGTTCTTGTTATAGCTTAGGTTAGTCGCCATGCCTGTATTGCCCCATTACCGATAAGACCACCCTATGGGTGATAAGGAGGGTGGGTGTGCCAAGCACAGCATGCATCCACCGTGCTTTGTTCTCTGCATTCATTGCTTGCATTTAGTATGTAAATTGTTTCCCGTATTGAGTCTCTGTGTTGACTCTCTATATTTGTTCTCTGCATTAGTTCTCCGTCGTGATTATCTCCATTGAATCGCTCTCTGGACTCTCTGTACTAATTTTCAATAATGGTTCTCTGTATCTTTGTGTTGATTCTCCGCACTGACTCTGTGTATGGCTTCTCTGTATTGACTCTTGGTAGTGATTCTCTGTGCTCAATTTCCTCATCGATTAACTGTATTGGTTCTCGCATCCTCAATTGTCTGCACTGCTGATCTTCATTGTTTGACGGCACTGACTATCTGCAATGTGCTGTATGTACCGACTCTGTATTGGTTCTCTGTGTTGGTTCTCTGTGCTGACTTACTGCGTTGACTCTGTGCATTGGTTTCTGCATTTGCTACTTGTATCGAGTATCTTTGTTGACTCTCTGGACACACCCTCTGCATGTACTGTCTGTATTGACTCTATGTATTGACTCTCTGTATTGGCTCAAGGCTTGTGCAATACTTCGTCTTCTACTCAGTGTAGGCCTCGCAATATTCACAATGGCAAAGAAAACCGCAATCGGCATCGACTTGGGCACCACCTACTCATGCGTGGGTGTGTGGAAGAACGATGGTGTCGAAATCATCGCCAATGACCAGGGCAATCGGACAACACCTTCTTATGTTGCTTTCACTGACAGTGAGCGCTTGATTGGAGATGCAGCGAAGAATCAAGTGGCTCGGAATCCTGAAAACACCGTCTTCGATGCGAAACGCCTTATTGGCCGCAAGTTTGCGGATCCCATAGTGGCCGCTGACATCAAGCTTTGGCCCTTCAAAGTAGTTTCCGGATCTGGGGATAAGCCAATGATTGTTGTGAACTTCGAGGGTGAGGAGAAGAAGTTCCACCCCGAGGAGATCTCCTCCATGATCCTCACCAAAATGAAAGAGACTGCAGAGGCATACCTCGGTACCAAGGTCAACGATGCCGTTGTGACTGTGCCCGCCTACTTTAACGATTCTCAGCGTCAAGCCACCAAAGATGCAGGACAGATCTGTGGATTGAATGTGCTGCGTATCATCAATGAGCCCACAGCAGCAGCAATTGCATATGGATTGGATAAGAAGGGAAGTGGAGAGAAGAATGTTCTCATCTACGATATGGGAGGCGGTACTTTCGATGTGTCCTTGCTGACCATTGAAGATGGCATCTTCGAAGTGAAGGCAACAGCTGGTGACACGCACTTGGGTGGCGAGGACTTTGACAATCGTATCGTGGACTTCTGCATGCAGGATTTCAAGCGCAAGAATCGTGGTAAAGATCTTGCGGGTAACCAGCGTGCGTTGCGCCGCCTGCGGACGCAGTGTGAGCGTGCAAAGCGAACCTTGTCATCTTCCACCCAAGCGACCATCGAGATCGATTCCCTCTTTGATGGTATTGATTATTCTTGCTCTTTGTCCCGTGCACGTTTCGAGGAGCTTAACATGGACTACTTCCGTAACTCCATGGGCCCAGTTGAAAAGTGCATGCGTGACAGTGGCATCGACAAGCGTGGTGTGCATGAGGTTGTGCTTGTTGGGGGTTCTACTCGCATCCCCAAAGTGCAAGCGATGATTCAGGAGTTCTTCAATGGCAAGGAGCCAAACAAATCCATCAACCCAGATGAGGCAGTGGCATTCGGTGCGGCAGTGCAGGCGGCGATCCTCACAGGTGAAGGTTCGTCACAGGTGCAGGACTTGTTGTTGCTGGATGTGACACCACTGTCCATGGGCTTGGAGACTGCCGGTGGTGTCATGACGAAGCTCATCGAGAGGAACACTACAATCCCTACCAAGAAAGGGCAGACCTTCACAACCTATGCAGATAATCAGCCTGGTGTGTTGATCCAGGTCTTTGAGGGAGAGCGTGCTATGACCAAAGATAACAACTTGTTGGGCAAATTTCACCTTGATGGCATTCCGCCTGCACCGCGCGGTGTCCCACAGATTGAAGTCACTTTTGACATTGATGCGAATGGCATCCTGAACGTGTCTGCGCAGGACAAGTCTACAGGTAAGTCGAATCAGATTACAATCACCAACGAGAAGGGCCGCTTGTCCCAAGCCGAGATTGACCGTATGGTGCAGGAGGCAGAGAAGTATCGGGCCGAAGACGAGGCAAACAAGGGCAAAATTGAAGCCAAAAATGGCTTGGAGAATTATTGCTTCACCATGCGCAACACCTTGCAGGAGGAAAAGCTGAAGGACAAGTTCGAGGGTGATGACAAAGACAAAATCGAGAAGGCCGTGCAGGAGACCCTCGATTGGTTGGACAAGAATCAGCTTGCCGAGAAAGACGAATTTGAGACCAAGCAGAAAGAGCTCGAGGGTGTCGTCAACCCGATCATGATGAAGGTGTACCAGGCTGCTGGTGGTGGTGGCATGCCAGAAGGTGGCATGCCGGGAGGTGGCTTTGATGGTGGTGCCCCAGCTGGTGGCGCTGGTGGCCCGACCGTTGAGGAAGTGGACTAAGTGTGGCTGCTGCAGTGGCACCACATAAAACTTAGAGAGCGTTTCATTCTGTACAGTTGCTGGATCATCCTCTTTTGCCAGCTGGGTGTATCTAGCTCCTACTTGGAACAAAAACCTGCCAAGATGGGCTTGGCAAGCACAGCCAGTGGAGATCTGAACGAAAAAAAAAGGACTCTCTGTATTGATTCTCTATGTGGGCTCCTTGTGCTGCCTCTCTGCTTCGACTCCCTATGTTGGCTCTCTGCATCCACGCTTTTGTTAGAATATTGGCTCTGGTTCTCTGAAGTTTGGATGGATTTCCTATTGATTCTCCGCTTTGTTGCTCTATATTGATCTCTCTCTCGCTAACTTTGTATCGGCTATCTCTGTTGATCATCAGTATGGATCATCAGCAAATTGCAAATAAGTATGCAAAAATAGTGCAACTCGCATAAAAACAAAGAAGTGTTTAGAAACCCATGCATATAACAAATATGATAGATTCCATAAAAATAGCTAAATAGCAACATTCGTTCAAGATATTTGTGTTAAAACCTATGCAGATAGCAGTCAATATGCATCACTGTTGAAGAATTTTGTTCAGATCTATGTAAATAGGAATAAACAGCAAGGACTTGCATTATAACCTATGAATGATAGCAATAACTACGAGATAATTCTTCTAAAACCTATTAAATAACAGCCAATATGCAAGAGTTGTGTGAAAATCATTCAATACAAACAGGATGCAAGATTTGTTTTCAAATTATGGAAACAGCAACAAATATGCAACAATGTTCAGAATTCTTTTGAAACCTATAGAAAAAAACAGTGAATCGTACCAAAAATCAATGAGAATACGAACAAATATAGAACATATAGAACATATAGAAAAGGAACAAAGAAACAATGCTTCATGGAAAAATATAGAAACTGAACATTCCAATCAATGAACATAGAAAAAGTGATTCTTAATCCATGAAGAATACCACCAAATATATGTGGGTTCTGTTAAAATCCACATTAAACAGTTCAAAATCGTAGCAATGTTTCAGAATTCTGTTAAAATCAATGCGAAGTGGAAAACAGCAGATGTCAGCGAGTTCTGTTAAGACTTTCAATAAATATTCTCAAAATCGAAGTGCCCAAGGCCCGCGCCGCCGCCGCAGCCGGAAAGTTGCCAGCCGAGCAGCCACCAGCGATGAGAAGCACACCCACACCCACACATGCTCACGCAGCTTCGCCTCGCCCCCTCGCTCACACGCACGACACGATGACGAAACGAAGCCGAAACCGATTTCCCGGTTGGGGATCGACAAGTCGATTATTCCCACCAACCTCCGATACAATATAATTCTATTAGTGTCGACGACATTGCCTTTATCCTCACTTGATGTGTGGCGCAATGCAAATGCAGCCACACATGTCTACACCCCCACTCATTGAAGGAGGGTGCTTGGTTCGGCCCAACATTATATAATATAACATGCATATTTATATTCTTTCCCATATATTTCAGTAATCACGGGGTCTTTCGCGAACACGAAGGTTGTTCATGACACACACACATTACCGGTCGCACTTTGCCTCTTGTGCACGACATGCCAGCTCCACTGAGTCCTTCTGGAGAATATTCATGGGTGTAGTTTTTTTCTACACGTTTATCCCGCTGTTTCTGTCTTAGTAGTTCATATCGCAAGCACACCTGACAATCACACGCCTGCTGCAGTTTGTGTCTCAGATTCGACCACAGTTTGTTCTACGCTTTGTGGGCTAGGTTTCATTCAATCAAGCTGTACTATCTGGAGGTTCACCAACAGGTATATGTTGTGCCAGACATTTTCATTTTTATTGAGCCACCCTAATGTCACATAGGTTTCAACAAGCCTCTATCGCGGTAGTCACCTTTCCTACTCAACCTATATTTCCCTTCATACTCATTATATTGGAAACTATAGGATGTTGCAAACAGTATTCGCCAGCGCTGGCATATTTGTACATCCTCGGGTCTTACTGCCAGTCGCAATACACATATATTCGTTTCCATCAAACACACATGATGTTTTACTAATTGTATTTTTATTTGCCGTGTTATCACTTGTTCGTACTGAAATATTTCTGTCCGGTATTGTTGCTAGGGAGAGTATGGGAGAGTGTCCCGATGTTCTCTATTCGTCGGTTTTGCACTTTGAGCAGTTTTGGATTTCGTGGGTTACTGGGGTCCACGATGCAAATTTCTTGGAGTAGACACTTTCTGGGCAGTTATTCCTGGGGCACATGCTCCCCACTGGCTGTGTATTAATGTTGCACCATTGTTTGTTGTGTTTTGTCTGGGTCATTGTTATGTGAATTTGCATTGCAGGTGTCGAAAAGAGTAGTGCCTTGACCGAATTGGGAATGGAAAAGAGGTTCCAGATTCTTATAAGCTGTGACATTCGGTGTATATATATATATATATATATACATATGAAACACAGGTTTTTCTTATATAACATATGTAATTTGTATATAACCTGTAATACATATTTATGAGCATATATCCTAGTGTATAAAGCATGTGTGCCCAGTTGGTATTCTCACGACTACCGCCAAGGCACTCCGCATAATTTTAGAGGTGGCTTCGCCTGGGAGTTTGAACGTGGGGGCCTTTCGTGCGGATGTTGCTGCCCCCATAGCTCCCATATGCATTGCATCTTGAATGTGATGGAAGCGTGACCTATTGAAATGCATTGGGAATAACTGAAGTTCGATTGAACATCAATTGGCGCACTGTTGAATTATTGTATTTCAGAATTGTTGAGGCAGCAGCAATTCCTGTGAGATCGCTTGAGTCTTTGGCTCAAGGAAGCCAAGCTCGTCGCCACCACGTCAAACAACAATCAGGTTGTTCTTTGTGGTGGGGTCTTTGAACTCGGCGGCTGGATCTTGGCTACGCTCATTGAAGCGGTCAGGCAGCCCGTCGTTCACACCGTCCACGACCTCGCTGCAGTGTTTCTGCTTCGCCGGGGTGTCAAACAGCAGGGCAGACCTTCGTCGATTGGCTTCGGGGGCTTGATCCTTGGGACTCTGTGATTGTCTTTGTTTTGGACGCCATTGCTGGACCCGCGATCGACTCTTTTTTATTCTCCGCAGGTTGTGGGCGGGATTCGTTGAGCCAGGCCACACTGACACGAACTGCATCTTGGATGAGTGAAGCAGCCTCTTCCGGCTCAACCTCTTCAAGCCCACGCACCCACAGAGATTGGGAGCAGCAGCCGCTAAGCAGCAGCTGCTAACACCCTCCCAAAGTAGTCAATGTCAAAAGACCGACTAGACCTTTGCAGAGCTTTGGGTCAAGAGCCCAAGAAAGCACTCGGCACTTACGAAACAAAGAACCGTTACTGGGTGATAGTGACAGGCGCTAATTGTTGTTACCACGCCGGTGCAGCAGATGCACATTTCATCTGCGAGACTCACACGTTCAAAGAACACCTAGTTCACAGCAAGCCAAAGCAAGTAGAATCAGAGGTTGTGCTTAGGGAGGCCTTTGCATCCCTTACGGAAGTCAAATATTTTTGGAACACTCTCTTCCCAGGCGTTGAACCTACAACCCTTGATACTTGTTGTGGGAAGCTTAAGCTCGATGGCTAAGTTTGGACCCTCGCTGACATGGATGTTGGACGACGATACAGAATGCAACATATGCAAAGTGACACCTATACATGGCAAGCTCGCCGCCCAATCGGTTGCAGTGTTGTCCGTGATGGAGGAAGATGGAAGCCCAGTCTTGGTGGTGCCTGCCTTCAGTTGGGAAGCATTGTGGGACTCTAGGTGCTTTACCAGGGAATTGGTTGCGAACACACAAAGCAATCGAGTCCACCGCCCCAGTGGACCCGGAGTCCCATCTCCCGTTTGATGTCACTCTCAGTGTCGTTCTGGTGGTGGGTGTCCTGCACATCCTTTCGTTGCTCGATCTGTCTGCAACCACAGAGATGCACCACGCAGGGGGACAAAGCGACTGGAGACCCAGCCTTTGCATTGCAGACTTGCAAATTGGCAGCTCCTCGTATATAAGGCTTTCGGCTTAGTGGCCTGCTCTGCGGCAGCAGAGGACGAACCAGCTTCAGTGGAGACGCGGGTTGGTCTCCTCGAAGAGAAATTCGACTCCTTCAGCAAGAGTGTCAAGACGATCGAGAAGAACATGGCAGCCTTGGTAGCAGGCGAAGCGAGCACACCAGCATCTTCGAATGTTGTTGCTGGGAAGGCGCCGGAGCATATGCGACCTTCAAAAAAGAAGAATGCAGCACCGCAGGAAGCAGAGGACAAGGCCGATGTTCCACCGGAGATAGCATCGCAGGCACAAGCAGCAGGCATGAGCGACACGCAGATCAGAGCGCCAGCCCCGCTCTTGAAGACCAATCAGAAAGGGTTGGTTGGAGAGGTGCGGCCTCTGCCGAAGCGCAACGCCCCAGCGAACCAGTGGAAGAAAGTGAAGACGAGCTCGGCGCTGTTCCGGCCCCTGCAAATCCCATGGAGGCGTGCTTGATGGAGCTCACCACTGTCTCAAGGCCGCTCGCAGAGGTTGCTTCCTCAAAGCCGAACGAGTCACTTCTTGAGACTGTGCTTGGTCGGCACCTCCACTCGCAGGCAGCGGGTTCTGCATACAACCTGTCAGCAGATACGATAGCTCGCTTAGCCCAAGCCTACCCAGGCTTGTCAAAAGCATTCGAAGAGGACCCAGACACAATATAACAACCATGGGCGAGAAGAACTAGGCTGCTGCAAACAGGACGACCAGCGGTTGCAGCAAATCGAGAATGGAACAAGACGACAGCTCGTATACACTGTTCTACCTGGAGCATCGCAGCCGTGTAACTGGTCACAAGAGCAACGTGACTCGGGTGTGGCAGACAGTACACATCATCGTGGCGATGAAGCAGATGGACTACAAGATTGCGCTGGCGCTGTTGTACTTGAAGATGGCAGTCGGAGAACAAGTTTGGTGGTACAGCAGCAGCTGGCACCTGGTTTGGCAGTACACTCTCCCGGAGGATTCGCCTCTCGCGCCATGTGCAGGGCGGGTGCTGCGTGCCTCACACGAGGCTGTTCGCCCCTCGGTTTCATGAGATAGCGTGGAACAGGGTGCGAGCGATCGATGACGCAGTCGAGAGAAGGAACTTCGAAGAAGCTCATTGCTACAAGCCGGCCCACGAGACAATGGGCACGTCACACCGATAAGGGCGACAAGGACAAGGATCCAAAGGGTGGCGGCAAGCGCGCACCGGGATGTAACTAGTGCATGCCTTGTACTCCTTTGGACACTTGACCTCATGGGGGGGTCTGGTGCCGTCACTTTTGTTAGCAAGCACCTTTCCTTGCAGCTGCTTCCAGTTTTGTTGAACTCCCGCGCTGCCGTGGGCTTCAAGTCGTTCGATAAAAGCTTCAACCCACTGCTTCATGCCAGGGCAGGACACATTTGCCTATGCTGCCCCCGTAAATAATACCCGGATTGCATATATCCATTGATAAGATCACAGACGAAGGAGATAGCTACTATTCACGCATCTCACGCACGCTGCTAGCTGGGAAACAGCGGTTTGCTCAGCGAGTCAGCCGATCACTGTAACTTTTGGAATGGCACACTATTGTTTGATTAAAGAAGGCTGTGTCCGGGCCCTTGCCATGCCAAGGCAGCTTCATGGAAGCAAAAATATGAGTATGAGCCACTCGCGAATGGGTCGGACATTTCTGGATTCATGCGGCACCAAGTTTTCTTTATCCAATGGGCAAGGAGTGGTCGGTACGAAGTTGTGAATGCAAGACCCCACAGAGGCCGTCGGCCGCACCACAACATCAGTGTAGGGGAACTGCACGCTCACCTGGATGCTGGAACTGGCATCGCACTCACTGAAGGGGGCTCGAGTGACAGTGATGCGAATGGAGACTCCCTGGTAGCTGATCTTTGTTTAACTACGGGTACGTCATCTTCCATAAACATGAATGGTGCGCTTCAGCAGCACTTATACCTATTACGTTTGGCTACGATCTCTATACACATCATGCACTGCTACATCCAAAGGTAAATCCCAGTGACGGTCCATTTTTGCCAAGAGCCTGTATTTTTGTATGCTCACACGTGACCCAACTTCTAGTTAAAGTCAACTCAGTTGGTAAAGAGCGCTAGTAGCAGCAGGCCCATCCTGGCCTACCGCTGCCGTGGCGCACGTCACAGGCAGCCCGATCTATGTTGCGAAAATGCCCCAGGCCTCTGATAAGCATTTCACCGAAATACAGCACTCGCGACAAATGGCTCACATAAGGGGTGTCGCGAGTTGTCTAACGGTTGCGAAGGATTTGTTGGGAAAAAGATGAGAGGGGGATGCCTTTGGGTCATCACATATGACACGAGAGAGACCCAGTTGGGCAGGATCTGTTAAAACAGAAGTCAGGAAAGAAATCCACCAGTTGCTGCTTGCTGAAATTTGCGAATGTTCTAATGCAATTGTTGCTGGCCCGGTGTGCTCATCTCTGTCTGTTGCAAGCACGCCGCCGGTTCGTTCTTCTGCGTTCCCAGAGAAGCTCCCGGAAAGTCGCGCAAGTATGACAAATAAAGTTGCCGAAGGCAGTTCAGCGCCGGCTCAAAGTTGATCGCAGCGAGCATAGGAGCTAGCGCTAAACGCCCCCTCGGCATCACCCCTATTCCCCTGTGTGCCATGTCCGACTTGCTGGAGGGCCTATGCCAGATCGTGGCAATCAGCTTCTGATGCGCTCCATGTTCAGCCTTGATCATCGTGGGTGTCAAAGAAGCTCTCTGGGCGATGCATTCCGCAGGTCAATGCACGGGCTCTCCTCTTACCCTGCTCCCCGCCTCATAGATGAGGGCGGCCAGGTTGGCGCTTCTCTTTTGGAGCAGGTAGATTGCCAAGAGGAGGACATGGTGAAGGAAGAGATGGAGTCAGTAACGGAGACAGCCGCAGAACAGGAGGCTATGGATGCGAAGCCCCAACAAGAGTCATGCGATGAGAAGCTCCGCATGCTGCATGAATCTGTCCGCAGCACTCAGCGCTTGTTGGAGAAGCGCAAAGACGACAGGCATGAGCAGCATGAACTGGTCATCCACTACGAGAAGGAGCTGGATAAGACACATTTGGAGGCCATTGACCACTTCATGGAACTCCACAGGTCTCGCCAGGAGGCCACACAAGAAATCGAAATCATAAGTATCATCTCAGAAGTGAAAGTCTCCGAAGAAGGTGCAAAGGGAGACCCCGAGAAGCATGGTGAGGAAGCCGTGCTGGCAAGTCATCGCGGTGAGAAGGTGGCTCGGCTTGTCGCAACCTTTGAGGGAGTTCCCGGGGTGCGCCGTTTCCGTCCGTTCCGCCGGCCGGCCGCCGTCCGCCCCGCCCGCCGCCGAGGCATTCGTTCGCTCTCAGGGCGCAACGACCTCTTGGCTCGGCCCTTTCAAAGGGACTCTCCCGATCAACCAGAACCATACAGCACCATCAGTGCAATTCGGTAGCCTTAGTCATGATGAGTCGCGAGACGACTGACTGGCCTCCAAGTCTGTCAAATCAAATCAAAATGCCGATGGCAATTCGTTCGCTTGTTGGCTTGCAGCCATTAAACATGAAACAAATTGCAGCAGATGGCTCAAAAATCCCGACAGCTCGTTCCTTTGGCGCCGGGCGCCTTCGGCAAAAATCCTTGAGTCAGGTATCCTTCACGCTCTTTGCAGAGACTTTGCAGCTTTGGGTGTCCATGGAGAAAGAGAACCAAGTTCCTTACAAATGTGTCTAGTCTTATTGATGTTACTATGTTGTGTTCAGATATTTTTTGCGTGGCTCAGTACCTCAAGGTACCCCGGGGATTAGCGGTCTTGTTGGCCGCAGCGCCTGGCCACTCTTCATCAGGGGGTTCACATCTGACGAATCCAGTTCTGTTCGCCAATGCACGCGGTCGCTTATTGCAAGCGGCATTCATCTTCTGGCTGTTGCCTTACCAAGTGCTGGGGCCTAGACCCAAGCCAAAATGCAGTCGCTCTGCGACCCTGCCTACTCTCTCCATTGATGAACCCGCCACAGAGAGATTGCATGATAGTGCTACATTCGATTTCCTGCAATGGATGCAGGCGCATTTAGTGGACATCAGCCCGGAAACCTTAGTTGCTGTCCCCTTGCTCCTGAGCAGCTTCCTTGTGGCATATTGCCAGCAGTTGTATGCACGTGGTGATCCTCATACATGTACATTATGGTTGTTACAGCCTTTCAGTGTTGCTTGCATCCGGCCTTGACCATGGCCACGAATTGGACGACCCTGGAGCCAATATGTCACAGGAATCCGGTCCCGGTACAGTTTATCGTGCCCTTGTTGAGCTTGGGGTGCTTAGAGGCATTCCTAGATGGGCGGCTTGTGTAGTTATTGCATGCATGGGGCAATTGACATGCCTTCGCAGGAATCGTTTGCTGCCTGCAGACATACTGAACGCTCTCATTGACCGTTGCTACATGACTTTTCGAATCACCCGAGGCCCGCCGCTGTGGCGGTGCCAGGCATCAGCATACTACCATGCGAGGTCAGCTGGAGGTTGACTTCCTTGGTCGTGTATTTGGGGCGATGCGGCGTGACTGGCCTCTGTACATCTTTTGATTCTGCAACCACATTTCTAGTTAGGTGGGACGCGCTTCTGCGCCTTCTGGGCATTGATAAAGGGAACCTCACACCTGGTTGCCTCTGCAGAGGAGGTGCAGTTGCTGCATACATGACAGATGTCCCTGTAGTAGATATTTACGGCATATGTGCCTTAGGCATGGTCATACTTTGGAAATTTGGAACACTATTGGGAGGAAGTCATTGCGGCCGCGTCGCCTTGTCGGCTTGTTTCCCTCGCCGCGCCTCCATATTACCAGACTTTCGAACATGTACAAGTCCGTCCTCAGCTTTTACCCGCAGCTGCCTTGAAATCAGGGCACCCTTGATATCGCTGCGCGCTTGCCCGCTGTTGTTCTTCACGTGCACCGCTGTCTCCGTGCACGCTCCTGAGCCTCCTCCCTCCACTCCACCTGGATTGTTGGTGATGGATGCTTTATAAAATTTTGCTGCTTCCGCTACTTGGGCACTTTTCTTTGGCCATGTGCCTGAATGGCGTGTCATACTTTTCACGCACGATCTGGGATAGATCACATTTCTGGTTGTAATGATTGTAAATGGTTGTAATGGCAAAATGACACTGCTCATCAGATGGTGCAGGCACCCGATGACAGTAGCGAGCATTAGTTGACAATCTCATTATCCAATCGTCATTCAGGTGGCATTCAAGCATGTGTCAATTATGATTGGCTTACCAAATCGTGTCCAAATCTTCCAAGTGCTGGCAATAGTACACATTCCATCACATTGTGAAGCTGCAGCATATGTGACAGAGCAGCCCTTTCTAATTGGACAGTTGATTGGGAGTTTTGTAATTTATGCTTGGCCTCTCTGGCTTCCCGTTGTCATCAGCTAACGGTCAAGACACAAAATCTTGAGTCAGGGTTCAGGATCCCTTTACCCAGTCGACGAAATTACTTGCAAAGCGCATGTCTCCGGTGATTGGGAGCACGCCCGCAGGCTTCCCCTTGAAGAGGACACTCTTCTAGGAAAAACGTGTGAAGGTATCCATGTGTAGGTGGAAATCAGCTATCAAGGAGCTGGTGGATCTTGGACCGCATGGGACATTCATGTGAGAGGCAGTGAGTCAGGGTCGTGGGTGCTAGCTCAGATCAAACATTGTTCGTTCCATTTCATTCCGGCACAGTCTGTGTGCACCCTGAAATTGCATGAGTCAAAACATTGATACTAGGGTGTCATTCTGCCTTCATCATCCGCATACATTGTCTGTATATCTGTCACTTTTCTCTTCACAGACGGCATGTTTGAGTGCAGCTTTCCACATTTGTCTTTCATTTAGCGCGGCACAAAGTATCGCAAGGGTAAATTGTAGTGCATATGTGCCCATCAGATTGTGCTTCATTTGTTTTTTCTTCAGGGCACTTGTTCCAGGTGAGATTATTTAGTATGGAAGACGCTTGTGCGTGGTGATTAGGTATGCGTTTGCACTTACTTGCAAAAGCGACCATGCATGCGAACTCATTGTACATTTTCACAAATATGCAGCATTCGCTGAGGTTGCCAATCCATTCGTTTGTGAATCACATTGCTGTTCAGCTGAATTGCGCATGCGCACACATGCGCATATACGCACCTTCCACCGACATGCATGCATTGCCCCACAGTATCCGCGCATGAATTAGTATGCGCATGCACACACACGTTGCGGGTGCTTACTCCAGGCACACATGACCAAGTGTGTGGGCACATATACAAGTTTGGGGCACTAGTGTCATGTTGGACGGGTCCCCATGCGAATCAATGGTGCATTGTAAAATCGCGGGCACAAGCACATCACAAACACGTCCACACATTTGTGCACCAAAGAATATGCTCGGTGCTTGGTCGGCAATGCTCTGACTTCTAATGCTTAGCATTTTCCCATTGGCTATGTGAAGCAGAATGCTGAGGACTGTCTTCTCTCTGTTGGTGGTTTCGCACCCAAATTATAAAACATGCCCTATCCAGAATTGAGCACATTCCTTTCTCCATATCTCTATACTCTTTTCTGCTGCAGCGAGCTTTTGTAGAAGACAACCAAAGGCGTTGTATTGGCAATTGGATCCCGCTCGAAGCACTATATCCAATGAAACCATTGTACCTTGGCAGTTGCATTGAATTATGGCCTTTCGTATATTCTAACCGGAAGACTCGTGCTCGTACAGTCAAGGCATGTTTCAAGGAAGGCCGTGAGAAGTTAACAAATCCAACGTATGATTTTGATGAATTATGAATGTAATTACATATACATATATTAGAGTAGTTGCTTGTGAAGCCCTCCAGTTTACATTTTTGGGATGATTTCAATAGAATCATCCATCTGCAGTGGGGAACCAGAGCTCATGTTATTGATAAGGAATACAGTATTTGTTGAGAAAGCTATTAGGAAGTAGAATCATTCAAGGAATCAGGGCCATGAATGCCTTATGACTTAATCGATGTTTGTTATGAAATTGCTGCAAAAGGGCTTCACGGACTCCAAACTATGATTTCATTCTTGCTTGAGACATGTTCATCGGGAAAGGCAAAAATCGAACGTCATATGTGAGAATGACGTGGGCAATTTTAAGGCTATACATGGAGCCTATAACACATCATGTCATTGGGGTAATTGATTACCTCAGTGATATGTTCGTACGGAGGTTGAAGCAAAATTGCCGTATGGCCTTCTGATTTTGATGGCCTTATTCGGTACATTTCCACAGGGAAAGGTATGCAAAAGTATCCCAGGGACCTCACTCTACGATTCCCTCAGGGTTATGCTATAAGTTAGAATCATGAGGCTATAGCTTTAAGATTGATTTATATAAGTTAGAATCATGAAGGCATAGCCTTCAGAGGACTTAATAAAAGTTAGAGTCGTGATGGTACAGTCATCTCAGGTTATATATACATGTATATATCCAGAAGGGCTTCGCCCAGACCGCCGCGCTAGGAGTTTCAGTGCGAAGCAAAGTCGGATTTACAACGAAGTTGCAGCGGAAGGGAGCATATGCGGTACCTGTGCAGCGAATTTGAAGCGATATTGAAGCGAAAGTCAGCATATGCGGTGCCTGTGCAGCGGATTTGGTTTGGAAGTGAGCATATTCGGTACCTGTGCAACGGATTTGAAGCGAAATTGAAGCGAAAGTCATCAAATTCGGTAGCTGTGCCGCAGATTTGGTGCGAATGTCACCATATGCGGTGTCTGTGCAGCAGATTTGGTGTATTTGGGCAGGTACGGCGGCAAGGGTGCGGGGACCCTCTGGGGTGCTGGTAAAACACCCATTTTCATGAAAAGTGAGCGTTTTACTCAGGCGGGAGCACCGTTTGTTCGAAAACCGGCTCGGTGGTGTGCCCTTAAGTGACTTTACATTCACTTTACATTTACAATGTAATTGAACAGAATCTGATTTACACTGGTGGCTCGACACGCCGTTAACACTATGCTAAAGCATAGCGCGCCAGATTTACAGGCTACGCCTCTGCCGCCGACCCTAATTTTAGATTCCTGGAGGGTCAGATGCCTGGAGAGTCAGATTGCAGCCTGGAGGCTCAGACTGCAGCCTTGAGGTTCAGATTGCAGCTTGGAGGCGCAGATTGCAGGTTGGAGGTTCGGATTGCAGCTTGGAGGGTCAGCGAGGTCATTTGAAGGTCCAGGTGTCCATTTGAAGCTGCAGGTGGGCATTTGGAGCTCCAGGTGGCCGTTTGGAGCTTCAGCTGGCATTTGGAGCTCCAGGTGGCCATTTAGAGTTCCAGCTGGTCATTTGGAATTCCAGGTGTTCGTTCGGAGCTCCTGGTGGTCGTTTGGAGCTCAAGGGTGCCATTTGAAGCTCCAGGTGGCCATTTGGAGGTCCAAGTGGGCATGTGGAGCTCTAGGTGGCGGTTTGGAGCTCCAGGTGGCCATTTGCAGGTCCAGGGTACCATGTGGATCTCCAGGTGGCCGGAGGTCCAGGGTACCATTTGGAGCGTCAGGTGGCCGTTTGGAGGTCCAGGTGGCCGTGTGGAGCTCCAAATGGCCACGTGGTAGCCGTTTGGAGGTCCAGGGTGCCATTTGGAGTGCCCCTGGGGGTTTGGCAACCTGTGGCGGCCTGTGGCGGCTTGTGGCGGCCTGTGGCGGCGGAGTCGTGCCCCCGGGGGGTCGGGGGTTTGGCAACCTGTGGCGCCCTGTAGCAGGATCATCTTGCCCCCTTAGAATCCTTTATTCCAATAATGAAATACGGGAAGCTTCAAACTCGAAGAATCCAAGAATGGAATACTGGAAGCTTCA
>Ga0099797_100468_pt1 | contig 26045 bp, 15 predicted proteins | sample Uncmet_Sort48C_1_FD_89871 | JGI IMG/M metagenome (GOLD analysis project Ga0099797, IMG submission 89871) | Marine eukaryotic communities from CALCOFI LINE 67, Pacific Ocean - C012_Sort48C_1 | ecosystem: Environmental > Aquatic > Marine > Oceanic | place: Pacific Ocean: Monterey Bay | collected... | reverse complement strand
CACAATGATATCACAGCAACAACAGGTATAAGACAAAGAACGATCCCCGCGCAGGGCTACGAATGTTTACGCCAGCTTCGACTCATCAGCGCCCCCCCCCCCTCTTGGTCAGGAGCATCTGGGTCGTCCATTCTACGCTGGTAGTATTCGTCCAAAATTTTCTCCGGAATCTTCTTCAGAGCGTCACGGGGAAAAGTGCGCAGCAATTCCCACGCTTTGTCCAAACTTTCGAAAATCGTTCGTTTCTCGTACATCCCTTGTCGCACGAACTCGTTCTCAAAGCGTTCAGTAAAGTCCAAGTACATCTTGTCCTCCACCGAGAGCGCCTCCTCCCCAACGACTGCTTTCATCGCAAGGACGTCTTTCCCCATGGCGTAGTTTGCATACAGCTGGTTACTGACCTGTTCGTGGTCAATACGCGTCATATTCTTGCCAATGGCACTCTTCATCAGCCGCGACAAAGACGGCAACAAGTTGATGGGGGGATAGATTTGGCGGTTGTGAAGCCCACGGTCGACGTAGATTTGGCCTTCGGTAATGTAGCCAGTCAAGTCCGGAATCGGGTGCGTAATGTCGTCGTTGGGCATCGTCAAGATAGGGATCTGGGTGATCGAGCCATTCCGTCCTGTCACACGCCCAGCACGCTCGTAGAGCGTGGCCAAGTCTGTGTACATATACCCGGGGTACCCGCGGCGGCCAGGAACTTCTTCCCGCGCCGCCGACACTTCACGAAGGGCGTCGGCGTACGAGGACATGTCGGTCAAGATGACGAGCACGTGCATTTCCCGCGTGTACGCCAGATACTCAGCCGTCGTCAACGCCAGGCGGGGGGTGATGATGCGCTCGATGGTGGGGTCATTGGCTAAGTTGAGGAACAACACCGTGTTCTCCATACTGCCAGTCTTTTCAAAGTCGTCCACGAAAAAGCGGGCCGTTTCCATGTTGACCCCCATCGCACCGAATACGATGGCAAAATTGTCCGGGTGGTGGTCCGTGACGCCCTTGCCTTCTACTAAACCCGCTTGGCGCACAATCTGCGCACCAATTTCATTGTGAGGCAACCCAGCGGCAGAGAACAGGGGGATCTTTTGCCCCCGCGCAATGCTGTTCATGCAATCGATCGAGCTTAGCCCCGTCTGGATCATCTCCTTCGGGTAGGTACGGCTGTACGGATTGATGGGCTGGCCTTGGATGTCCAAGTAATCCGCCGCGATGACGGGCGGCGCTTTGTCGATGGGCTTCCCACTCCCGTTAAACGTGCGGCCCAGCATTTCCTCGCTAATGGGCATCTTCAGGACGTCCCCAGTAAATTCGCAGTGTGTCCGGCGGTTGTCGATCCCGTGCGTACCTTCAAACACTTGGACGATGGCGCGGTTACCACGGATCTCAAGGACCTGCCCTGTCCGCTGTTCCCCGTTCCCGAGCGTCAAGTTGACAATCTCGGCATACTTTGGGAATTTCACATTGTCCAAAATAACAAGCGGACCGTTGACCCCAGCGATCGTGCGGTAATCAAGTCGCGGTTCTACGTGGTACTCTTTGACCACCGCGGCGGCGTTCACGTTGAAACCGGCCACGTTCGCGGCGAAACCTTCCGCGACACTGGCCATGTTGCAAAGATAAAGACAGGCGTCCAACAAACACTACACTGAGTTTCCACTCGTAACAACCAAAGCAACGCAACACGAAACACTCACTACCTCGTGGGAAGTATGTAGGGAGGGAGGTTGAAAGGCACAGACAGACGGTACGTGTACCACGAGGACACAATCCGTGCTCGAAAGAAAGGAAGAATCTCGCTCGACACCTCGACGTACACAAGGACGATGATGCTTACTCGATATGATCGCTTTCTTCATTCATTCTTCGCGCGCACGCACGGGATCGGACGTACTTCTTCTCCTTCTTCTCGGAGAGCACCCCACGTGGTCGAGAACCGTTCACACCATCGAGGATCACAGCCGAGTCCCGTCTCCCTCCGTCCGTTCGTTCCTTGCGGACCATCGGTGTAGTCCTTTTGTCGTCTAAGAACCGACGAACCCTATCAATTCCTCCCCACCAAAGTGTGTGAGTTCATGGACGGCACTCAGGGTCACAGCGTCACAGCACGGGGATCATTACATGCACACACCATCTAGTTATAACCCTATTACAAACACGATCTATCCTCGTCGAGATGATTAGATCCGAAGAACGAAGGTGTTTCCTCCGACGAACTGCTTCCTGGGGCACGCGTATTGGTAGAGTGGTTGCATTCGATTCCCAGCCTGTGTTCCCAGCCGTGTCGCGCGTCCTCCCACTGCCACCATACCCCCTTTGCCATGCGCGTGTCAGGCCAGGTGCTCTGTCTGGGTTGCTGGTTGTGGGCATTCGTGTTGCATGGCGTGGGCGCGGACGTCGTGCATTATTACGTGGGCGAAATCCATGATTTGCCATTGCTGATATCGCCAGATACACCCGCTTTTGACATCACGGTCGCCAAGGGTTGGTGGGACTTTGACAAGTGGGGACTGCCGTATGACCCGGCGCCGGATGGGGTGCACGTGGTGACCCCAAAGCCAAGCCCCCAACTCACTAGCCTGCTAGGGTACATCACGGGCACGTCTCTGTCCTTGATAAACGAGGAGAGCAGCTTTACCGAGCTAGACAACGGGCTGTACCACGGGTTTCACCCACGGGAAGCATTCTGCGCGGAGAACCTTTCCCCGTTGACCAAGCTTCTGCCTTATCGACGACTACCCATGGACACGTTGACGTTTTTCAATAGTCAGTACCACTCGTTTAAAATCTCGCGGCCGCCACCCGAGTCCGGCAATAACACGATCGTGTTGAGTTTGACTATGGTAACCGAAGAGAACATCACAGACTTCAAGCCAGAAGCGCGCGAATTTAGGTACGTTCGAAAGGAGGGAGAGGAAATGCGACGCACGTCATTTCGGGTGGACCGCTCCATTCTCGGGTCTGGGCAGATTGAGGGTCGTCTGCTGATTGAGTTGAAAAATCTCGACTATGAGAACACCTTGAAAATAGCCACGTACACGGACGTGACGCCATGGTATATGCGTGCCTTTGGCCACACGATGGTCACCAACCAGCCTGATAACGAAAAGGCGCTGCGGCACTTTCGCTTTGTTCCTGCCAAGCATCATGGGAGACCGAATATTATTGTCGCCAAAGACCTGGAAATACCTCCGCGCCAACTCTACCAAATTGAAATCTATTTTGAAAAAGTGTTTCTGCATGTCAGCGATTTCCCTCCCGACGCCGACCACCCAATGGAAGTCTTTGCGGGATGGGCGGTGCTTGCAGATACGAACGACACGGTTTGGGGAAACGGACTTCTCGTGGACATGCCCAAACCAGATTTTAGCATGCCATTCAACGTGATCACGCTGACCTCCACCGTTCTTGCATTTTTGTTTGGCAGCATCTTCAACGCGTTGGTACGAAAAAAGAGACGGAGAAAGAAGAAGGGTACCCAGGAGGGAGGATGGCGCACGCGGTGCTGCAAAAAAAAGGAAACGACCCAGCCCAAGAAAGCGGGAGAGGAGAAACCTGGAGCGGAGAAAAAGAAGGAGAAAGTGGAGTGAGCGGTGAAGAGGGGGTCGACATTCGGAATATAATACAGTCGCATAGAGAGAACCAAAGGTCCAAGACGTCTGTTTAGGAACGAAGGAGACAAGAAAGGAAGCGCACACTCCTCATGGTCTCGTACTACACTACGGCATATCCGTACATAATAGTCAAACACAACCAATATCAGTGTTATATAGATCGTTATAGCCCCAGAGTGGAGAGAGAATATCTTCTATCGACTATACATACTTGTAATCACACTACACTAGGACGGAAGCCATCCAAAGGCGGCCGAGGACCTCGTGAGTCGATCTACTCGACCGATCGGCTGCGCGGAAGCAGCGGGTAACCGCATGCGGCGGTCATTGCTAGTGCCAGTGCCAATGGTTACAGCGGGGCAGACGTTTGGGAATGGTGCATGATAGGACGGATACGAACATCTATTGTTGCAGAGGTAGCACATGAGTTCGGCCGCGGCGGCCCCGCCGCGAATTCTGCGACGGTTCACGTTTGAAGTATTTGGTAAGGTCCAGAACGTGTTCATGCGAAAGCACACGAAACTAGCTGCTGATCGCCTTGGGGTTCGGGGGTTTATTGTAAATACGGAGGATATGACGGTGAAAGGGGAAGCGTGCGGCACAGAGGACAGCACGGACAAATTCAAAGTGTGGCTAAGCACGAAAGGCTCGCCCAAGTCGAGCATTGAGCGGGCCGAGTTTACCAACGAAAGGGACGTTACAGAGTGTGACGATTTGCTACCGACGTTTGAGGTACGCAAAGTAAAACTTGCGAACGGGACGTACTGGGCAACGGGCTCGCGAAAGAAAAGGCCTGGGGCGCTAAAGAAGAAATAACTATTGGGCTACCACGAGGCGATTCTGGTTTAAATGTAAGTGAATGTTTACTACTAAGTTAGCCAGTTGACTACTATCTATGATAAGCAAAATTTCAGAAACTATATTATCGTCTGGTAACTTAGTAGTAGTAGAAATGTACGTATGATATAATAGATTACATCATGATCATCATTAATGTGCGTGGAAAAGGTGTTGACATCAATCCTCTCCTTAAAACGTTATCACCGGAATCCGGATGAATTCCTGTAGGCAGAAAAACTATGTCGAACCCTCACGCTGAGCCACCTCGCTCCGCGCGCACATAAATGCGTAAGGGCCGGGGGTAGCCTTCGATGGTTTTCGTCTCGTCCGTTGGGTGCAACGAGTTCTGCAAGCTTGTGTGGACAGGGGCCCACTCGGTCACCCGCTGCTCCTCCGGGGACAACGGCTCGGCATAAAACACATGTATGTTGATAAAACCACTTCTTCGCAACCAATTCACCAGCGTGCTTTGGGTCGGCACAAAGTAAACGCCCTTCATGTTGGTGTACTTTTTTTTCGGAAAAAGCGCCACGTCTTCATCCCCTGGGATGCTTTCGCAGTCCACCACAAGAACACCCTTCCGCTTCAAGCTGCCTCGAATTTTACGCAGCATGCCTACCGGATCAGGCGTGTGGTAGAGCACACCAAGGCAAAACACCACGTCAAATGTGGCCGGAAACAGGTCCATGTTTTCGCCCCGCATAATCTCAAATTTCAGAACGTCCGCTTCGGGGGACGTAAAGTGTTGAAACGCTTGAAACTCCATCCAAGCATGAAAGTTTGGGTCTATACCGAGCACACACCGCGGTTTTTGTGCCAACATGCGATACATAAAGTACCCGTTCCCACACCCCAAGTCGCACACGACCTTGCCAGTCAGTTTGGGCACATGCGGAAGGAGGCGATCCCACTTGAGATCGGACCGCCACTCTGCGTCGATGTGCACCCCATAAATGTTCCACGGCCCTTTTCGCCACGGTTTCAGCGCTGCGGCGCACACTTTCCACGTGCGCAAGTCACCATTTGAGAGGTCGGTTTCCCTTCCTATTTCCACAACGGCTTGGTCGACGACCAGCCGGCGCGCCTGGGTCGAGGGCCCGGGGGCGATGGACTGAATTTGGGCCACAATACCTTCGTACTCAAGCAAGGAGTCTCGGCTCAAGTTCCCTTTCTCGTAAAACTGTACCCGTCGGGCCTGCACAATGCGGTCGTAATTCTTGGCCGTTCCTTCAGACAACGTCTTGAGGTACAATGCTTCCGCATCAAACCAGCTGTCGAACGCGGGGGTCGGTACTGGGTTCCGATTGGACGAAGGCGCCCCTCGTTTCTGAGCAATGATAGACACGAAACAGTTCCACTTGACGCAGGTCTGGACGTGGTCGAAGCCTGCCGCCTTCAACGCATCGCAGAGCTGGGCCTCGCTATACGGCACGAGGACGTTATCCAGTGCATCCTTTTTCCGTGCAATGTACTCCTTTGAGTAGCCCCGACGGTATTTGAAGTCCTCGTACGCCCACACGCACGTTTCTTGCATGGCCGGGTCACTGCTCCGGATCTTTTCGCTCAAGAACAAGATGCCGTCATCCTGCAACCCAGCGTAGATTTTGTGCAGCAGCGCATCCCGCTTAGTGTATGGGACGAATTGCAGCGTGTAATTCAAAATACACACGGACGCATCGTCGATGGGAACCTCGCAGATGTCGCCGCAGACAACGTTGACGCTGTGGTCCTGGGACGCCCAGCCAAGCTTGGCACGGCACTCGTCGACCATGTGCTTCGCCTCGTCAACGCCAATGATGCGCAGCTTGTACTCGGCAGGGGGCATGGACCGAGCGATGGAGTCCAATGTAGTGCCTGTGCTACACCCAAGGTCGTAAAGATTGGAACCAGCCTGGTAATACCGTGCCACCAAGTAGAGCAGAAAATCGATGGCCTCCGAGTACAGCGGAACGCTGCGGGAAACCATATCGTCAAAAACTTCCACGACTTCTTTGTTAAAGCGGAACGGTGTGGGGCCACCGTGGTCGTACAGCCGGTCCACTCCCCCCACTAGCGTCAGTGGAAACCGAATATCCGCTGGCGGAGGTCCCAACGTGTCCTGCTTCTTGGAACCCCCCGACACTGCCCTAGCCGCACGAGCATACGCATACGCCGCGGCCAGTGCGAGCCCACTCCCGACGACGGCGCCGCACAAAAACGTCGCCTGCGACGCCCCGGTGGCCATCCTCGTCTTACCCAATGACGCACGGGGACGCACGGCCCTGAAACAACCACAATAACTTGAGACGAATCCTGGCACAGTCAACAACAGTCCACACGCCTCGCCCTCCTCGCCCTCCTCATTGACCGGCATGGATGGCATGTCCAGAAAACAGGTGAAGGAAGGCAGCCCCTGCAGGGGAGCGGGTGCCGAGGAAGCGGCTTCGCGATATCAGGACAGGACAGCATGAGTACACAATTGACGACAATACCTATCTAATCTACGTCGACGTGCGGGCATCGACGCGACAAGACACTCACACCACCCATATCCTCGACACCTCCCGCCGCCACCACGCTCACAAAGTACCTATCACTCTACCTCTTAGAATACAACACATCTAAAGCCTGTGTCCATATGACCATCATGTGTGTGTGTCCGTCCAATAAGGAATGGAAATTTCCAAAGTGGACGATGGAAATTTCAGTAAATTTCCATAGTTCTCCATAGTCTCAATGGTATTCCATGTATGAAAGTGGACATTTCAATGGAAATTGACTGAAATTTCCACTTGCAAGTTTCCAAAGTGGACATTTCCATTCCTCCTTACCGTCCAATTCAAATCATCGCGGGGGTCGAGTCTACAGGTATGTGTACATGTGTACCGTCATCGTATAGGCATTCCGTCGCGATCTTTCGATTCCGTCCGAGTCAAGGCGGAGGTTTGGTGGCGTCGCCGGGAAATGAAAAATGAAATAAAAGCGATTATTGAAGCAGCACTTGAAAATATTAGAATCCAAGATCATGAGCTCGTCTCCTCCTTCTTCCCTGGAAGTGGAAGTGGGGGAGGGAGAGGGCCTTCGGTCGTGGTGGTGGCACTGCTGGCGTGTTGTGTGCGTGTTGTGTGTAGCACGCTCCTGTGTGTGTTTCGGTCGGTCGGTGTGTGCTTTGGCCAGTCAATTTGGTGCTTGGGGGAGCCGACGTTGTTTGCGAGGGCGAACGGGCATATTATTGGGCAGGATGGCCGAGGTCCGAGGGCAAAACTATCCAGAGCCAGAGGATCCTTGGGATCCGGCCCCGGGAATGCCGTTGAAAACCTTTGCGTTTAACGACAGCGGCATTGCATTTTGCGCCGGGAGCTTGGGCGATAGAAGTACACTATTCTGCGCGTATTTAGGCGTCGAACTGCTTGGGAAGATTTCTTCATCGGCGACGGTGGGGGAGGACGGAAGGGACGCGACTTGGTTCCCTGTCGAGTGCAAGTCGAAAGGCAGCACGGAGTCTTTTCCCGTCGAGCGTGTGCGACATATGTCTTTCAATGCAACTGGCACGACTCTGGCCGTATGTATGGAGGATACATTTTTCACGCTCGCCGTCGACAACCAGCTACATAAGTGGTTGTTGGTTCAAGACGTGGCGGCCGAGCCCAAGCCTATCGAGTTCCTCATCTCCGAGCCAATACATCGACTACTCTACCGATTGGTGCGCGTGGAATGGCATCCCCTTCACAGCGATGTGTTTGCAGTGCTGTGGAAGAATTGTACGCATGCCACCCGGTCCCACTTTCTGCTGTATTTGGTCGGGTCCGAAGGGGACGACCTATTGGAGGACCAACAATCGAGGATTATCCTGGAGTCCGACGACGAAGTATCTTCGTTCACGTTTGTGCAGCACTCGAATGGGCTGGAGAATTGGGAATTGTTTACAGTCTACTTTTTATTGACGGAGGGCACTGTGCGCCCTGTCTGCCCTTGCATTCCGAGGGGTACCCAGATCGAGCGCGGTACGTGGCGTGGGCTCATGAGCCAAGCCAAAGAAGATGATGATGACTCCGCGCAACGGTGGCTGGAAGTTGCGTGGGTGACGCGGGGTGCAGGGGAGGGCAATGACGACATCATGGAGTACCTTGGGTCAGATTTGAAGCCGGCCGCAGGACGCCGTGCTCTCCGGGTAAGGAAGGAGTCTTCTCAGGCCCATGCGGAAGAAGACGCGATCTCCTGCAAGGCCATCAACATGTGCCAAGAAGACACCGTGTGGGACGTACCGACTGTTTTTGTGATGACCTACTCTTCAGGAGCCGTCGACGTCTTGGTAAGTTTGAATCCTGTCCCAGGGCCTGCTTTTGACTTCGAGAGGAAGTTGGAGAGAGGAAACGATTTGCAGCGTTTACAGCGCTTAAATCGCGGCAGCGAGGAGGATGGTCACCTTTATCTGGCACACGATGTGGGGGCTACGGACCTGCTGTTTCTGGTAGGCCCCCGAGCTGCGTATACCTTGGTATTACCATGGTTGCACAACTTGCGCCAATATTTCCGCGAGGGACTGACAGAAGACGCCCCCACCCTCGATTTTCAACAATGGAGAGAACAGTTTGCAATATCGTGCGTAGTACACGAAGAGACTGAATTGCTGGGGTTCCAATCATCTGTTTATTTGTCAAAACGCCACACGCTTGCTCGAAACCGCTCGGCGATTCGGAGTTTCTTTGTCAGTACGGCGAAAAAGCGAGCGAGTGTGGTGAACGTGGACGAAGACTTGAGCGAGGACTTCCTTGATGCCAGGTATAGGTTCGACAAAAGAATCTTGGAAACTGTTAAACATACTTCTTCAACTCCTTGGAAAGTCCCACAAAATATGGAATCTGCAAAAGATCGCGAAGACGTAGATAAAGCGGTAACAGCAATGGCCATGCGCGTGGGAGAACTTCGAACATTCCAGAAGGAGTTGCAGAGAGTGAGCGCGTTGTGGCACGGGGAGGTGAGCGATTTGTTAAAGGTGTACACGTCACGCCTCAACGAGAAGTTGCCACCGCTCTTTAAGAGGCTGAAAGAACCCAATGGCGGCCTGGAAGGTAGGATTGCACGTTTAAACATCAAGAGGAAGCAATTGGAGACACGGGTTGACGCCGTCGTCCACAAGATTCACATGTTTCGGCCACTGAGTGAGGAAGAAAAACAATGGTTTAGCGAGTTGAAAATGCAGGACCGAAAGCTGCAACAGGCGACCCGTGCCCTGCCAATGCTGAAGAAAGAATGGGAAGCCGTAAAGAGGAAGCTCGGCGAAGTACCCAAACAAAAGCCTATTGAGCTGACTGCCCGGATGCAGCGGGAACTGTTTGACGCGATATCGGAAAACCACAACGCCATTGAACAGTGTTCGAATCGTCTGCAAGCGATAGACGAGGCCGGCTTTGAAAGAATGACAGCAGCACCAGCAGCGAAGGGAGAATATTTGTAGTGTGTACACGTCCGTTTGGCGCACGTGCTAGATGCTTCCTTTAAGTTTACACCTTATCATCAACATCATATAATATATAATATTAGTATATATATACGTATATAATATGTATGTGAAAACGTGAGTGAGAATATCATATATTATAACTATCATCATATATATGTTATGACATCCATCCATTTTAAAAACATAAATATTTTTTACATGAGACGACCTTTTTTGTTTTGACCTGTCCATAACATAATCAGGTTCCCAGGCAAACACGCAAATCGTTCGCCAATGCTTCGAAGTGATCATGAAGGACTCGGTCTTCGCGCAATAAACGAAACATTGCAGCGTCTTGTTGGCTCGCCAACCCTACACCAAATTGGCAAGTCACATCTTTCCCCGCGATATCCGTCCCTAAATTGGCCTGCGAGAAGACCGTAGCCATACTGAAAAAGATGACATTCCCTCGTTCCCGCGCGGCGAGAATAGCAGACGTTTCACAGTCAGCCTGGTTGTGCGTTGCCAAGACGAGATCAACGCCGTCACCAAACTGGTTTGAGCTTAACATTTGCAACGTCGCCAAGGAGTCTTGGGAATCTACTTGCGCGGTGAGATCGGCATAGTGGGAAATGGCCGCTGTTGTCAGTGCTTCCGAATGCACATCCGAGGCAAGAATGGTGGATTTGCTCTTCAACATCCCGGACTCTTCCATACGTCGAATCGTACTCATTGCTGCAAGCCCAGATTTTCCACAGCCTTGAATGTAAACAGAACGAATGGGAGTACCCAGTTTTTCTTGTATCGTCATGATCCGTTCCACTTGTGGAACCAGAGAACTTATGTCGAGAGACAGCACTGCCACGGCGTCTTCAATATCATCTGGGACCACTGCGACAGGCGACGAACCGAACATCACACCTGTCCCTTGGACATTCAATACTTCGCCATGCATAGAATGGACCTCGTTAAGCTCTAAAGGGATGCACGTCAGACTTGCCAAGGGCACTACTCGGTCTCCTGGTGTTAGCGAACTCTCGTCCCCTATGTATTCCGAGACGGTTCCGAGCAATACACCGCCGGAATCAGTGTAAGGATTGTGCATCTTACCACGAGTCGAAACGATCTCCAGGACCTTTTCCGCCGCTATTTTATAGTCGCTGGATGTTTCTTGTAAATGCCTCGCGCTCGTTGAATCGAGGACAAGTTTGTCCACACGGATCAAGCTTTCGGTTGGGTGCAACACCGATGCCGTATTATCCACACGTTGCGCCGCTTGCACGCTCGCCCTAGACGGCGACAAGACGCGGTGGAAACCAAACCGTGAGGCTAGTCGGCTCATATTTCTCGTAGACCAAGTATATTTCTCGTAGACCAAGTACAGAGCGCTCTCTTCACCAGTCACACACCCGTTCTGAAGGGCAATAGATTGGATGAACGGCCATACGACGTATGGAAGCGTGCAAAGACAAACGCAGCTTTTCAAGCTTACTTCAACCTGCCTCATCGCGCTCCGACACGAATTGCACGCGGCTATCATCAGACAGATCCTATCTAAACTACTCAAAATCAAATACTTGAACACCACAGAGAATACGCAAACACGTGAGTCGTCCCTTGCAAAAGGCATGTTTGTGTGTATCCTAACGAACATTACAAGCATACATAGTCTATCTGAACCTCTCCTCCACCTCTCCCTCCAAGGGATGGATGATGGATGGAGACTACGATTCCAGTAGACAGATTTCCCCCCACGGGGCCTATCCCATCGGTGTGTGTATGTCTACCGCCTCGATAGCATAGACACAGCATGTACCGCCGTGTGTATGCGTTTTACTGGTTTTGTACGTAGCGTCCAGGCTCCTCCAGGCTCCCTCATTGATCGATCCAGTGTGTAACGGATCGTTGCACGTGAGGTGGGCTGCAGTGGTCGTGGGACGGTCGCAGGTGGGCGGGCGGGCGGGCGGCTTGATCACGCGCGCGGGGCACGTTCTCACTCTCATTCGTCCGCACGCCACGAGGTGTTCCCGCCAAAGCTCTCTTGCTCCCATTCCGTTCATGGCCGCCCCTCACAAAATGTCCGGGCCGCCCCGGATCAAGCGGACACCGAATTTGAAACGCATGCAATTGGAAAAGGAACGGTTGGGTTGGGTGGACATCGAAAACCACCGGCTGCTTCATCGGATCGAACAGTTAAAAAATCGGACGGGGCGGGCGTTTTCCAAGTCAAGTGCAGCTGAGCATATCTTGCCGTTGGTCCTCGAGCGTCGGAAGCGAGCGCGCACGCGCGAAGCCAAGATGGTCTCGAAAGCGAACGAGCTTATGAAAACTCGTATTGAACAAATTCGCCACCCCAAGAAACCGTCGGGGTCGAAGAAGAAGCCCTGGAAAGACGGGTCACGGTCCCACCTGCGCCGCCGCCAGAGCCCCAGTACCACTAAATTCGATGAGTTGGTGCAGCATAGCCCGAGCTACAGCGGGAATCGTACCGCGAACGTCCGGCCCGTGTGGACACGAGTGTACCGGGCCGCTGCCCGTCTGCCGACTAATCCACCAGGCACCAGAACCAAGTCCCACTTCTTGATCACAATGTCTCGGACCACTTACCCAGAAGAGACGCAAACCGACAAGATCTTTGCCCGGGAAAGGAGCTGCATTCGTGTGGACGCCTACGATACGGCAACCGGGACTTCGTTTAGAAAAGAATTCTCGGAGGAAGAGTTGCAGCTATTTTTTGGCGGTGTCGACCAGTACTGGTTTCCAACCATGTTCAACGACCAAGACGACCATACGCGCTTGGGGCACGTCTACTGCAACGCGTTGCTGGCGGGATTGAAGTTCGACCAAAAACTGCTCAAGCCGTCTGATGTGCCGCGGGACACCTACTTGAACTCGCAGATTGTGCTTCTCCGCCCACACGCGGTTTTGGGCAAGCGGGGGGCTACAGCGGTACGGCTCGTCGGAATGCTCAGCGGGCGGTACCAACGGAGTCTCCGCAGAAAAGAATTGGAGGAAGAGGAGGAGGACTACACGTTTAGTCCCCGGTTGCGGCCAGGCGTGGTTGTCTCCAAGCTGTCTCCACAAAAAACATTGGAGAAGCACCGCGTGATGTCTGCCCGAAAATCGGTCCTTAATTGTATTTTGAAGCACACGAAAGAGCCGGCACAGGAAACAGTGGCAGAGCTTCCCGCGCCGAATTTCATGGACGCGAAGGAAATGAACATCGTACCCCAGCCCCCCCACCGGCGCCTACGCTCGCGGCAACGCGAACACCGGCAACAGCGTGGGCGGGATTGGCTGGCCAAACTGAAATCCCGTGTTCTTCGACCAAAAGAGCACATGCCCATCGACATGCCCCCTCTGACACCGTATGCACCAAAGAGAAAAGCCTCGAGTAACAACAACGACGCGGGGGCCAACACCGTAGAGCACGACGTCGATATGAGTCAAGAACGCGACAAACACGCCGTACTGAAACTGCAGGCTCTCCAGCGCGGGCGATTAGCGCGAAGACGCTCAGAGAAAGAGAAGCCGGCATTGTTCGAGCGACAGCGAAGCCGGAAGGCGACGGTGGTCCAAAAACTTGTTCGAGGCATGCAAGCACGCGAACGGTATAAAGAAATGTTAGAAATTGAGCACATTCGATGGCGCGAAGATTACAACTTGCGTGCTGTCTTCAAAGACACCGATTTAAACGAAGACGGTTTGCTCCAAGTACGCGAATTTGCGAACATGCTGCGCCAGGTCAGCAACCGCACAGGCGGCGGTGCGGGGCCCAGCCCCAGCCTCTTGGACGTGAAAAACCTCATGCGGCGCATCAACGCGCAGTATGGAATCGGACTTGGGGAAGGAGCCGCAGCGAAACAAGAGATTGATGAAGAGTGTTTTGTGGCCTATTTCATGTCCGGTCTACGCGCATCGCCGCGGGAATTGGCTATATTTGCACGTGGAGGGCAGTACCACGAAATGTTGGCCAATTTGGTCGTGCAGATGCGCGAAGAAGTGGAGCGGCGGACGACGGAGGAGCGTATGGCCGCATCGTATGCCATTTTTGACCACTATGACGACGATCGTTCCGGGGAGATCGACGTGAACGAGATGAAGCAGTTGATCTCGGACTATATGGGTAGACGCGGTCGTTTGTATGCTCCGTCTGAGAGCGAAGTGAAGTCGCTGATGCGCTCATTAGACCAGAGCGGAGACATGCTATTGGACCGTGATGAATTTCAGCGGTTTCTCATGGGCGGGTTGGGGCGGTCGATGTCAGAACGTCGGCAATATTCGAGACGGAGCAAAATGCACCGAAAGTTGGCTATGCTCCTTGATCGCATTTCCCTAGGCATTGACCGGCGGACGAAAGCATTGCACGATATTTTTGACAGTGTGGACACAGATGGCTCTGGCTTCTTGCAAGCCACGGAGCTCAAGCAGCTGATGCACAACACGTGCAATGCCAGTGAATTCTTGCCCACGGATGAGGACGTACTGAACTTCTTGCAGGCGATTGATGAAAATGGGGACATGAAATTGAGTAAAGCAGAGTTTGTCTTATACATGCTGCACAACGATGAAGAGAGCGAGTCGGCGGGGAACACCAGCAAGATCGGACAGTGGCGAACGAAAGCACTGGAAAAAGTCCCGTGGTAATTTCAGCAGCGCGTATATACATCAGTCCTGGGATAGGACGTCAGTTGATGGTCGGGTTTCAGCTGCAAGGGTACATTTTAGGAGGGATTATAGTGATGGAGAGAATGTGTATGTTGATTTGTGTGTGACAAACATAAAAGATAAGAAGTAAATTATATTTTTAAATATAAAAAAAATGTACTTCAATAAAAAAATATGTTTGTCGTCGCAAAAATCAATTAAAAAAAAAAAAACATTTTTTCTTTATTTATGTGACGAACATTTTCAAAGTTATAGTTATAGTAAGTTAATTTAAAATTACAACCATTATATTAACATAGTACTACTTAGTTATATATTTATAACTCAACCCTCATCATCGTTCATGATAGAGTAGTCTGACGCCGGCAACAGTTCCATATTCGAGTCGCGGCGGCTGCGGTGCTTCTTCCATTGGCAGCACATTGTCGGCACCCGCGCGCGCAACCATATCATTAGCAAAGCCCCTTTTTCTTTCCAAAACGATGTCGCGAACATGTACACCAACCCTCCAAAACCCGCCACGTTCAACGCCGCCACGCTCCACGCGGCAAGAGTTTGGGCGAGGCCCTCTCCGCCGCTCGGGTCGGTTGCCAGCATGCTCCCGACCCAAAACGTGAAGAAGCACAATATCAAAGCCATCAATTCCAGCCGCAACAACTGCTCGTTCACAAAGGGCTGCAAAAACGCGGTCAGAAACATGAGAACGGCCAAACAAAGCAAGACAGTCAATATTTGCTGCGTCCCTTTGATGAACGCCCCAATCATAATAATAGCAAGCTTACGACCGACCACGGTCATCTCCCACCACCAAAACTCGTCCCGGTACCCATCGTACAAAATACCATACTGCAAACGGGTCTTGCTATCCGAAAAGTCCCCCGTGCCGCGCAACGCACGGTAACCTGCAAAGGGCAACCCGATGGCGTAGACCAACATACCGGTCAAACCGGCCGACAATGCCCACAACAAATGCGGTCCTTGCCAACACGGGACAGAGGGATCCAGTTTCAAGTAGTGGGTACCATCGATTTCCGCGGTACACGTCAACAGAACTGTGAGTTTCTTCACCAACGTGGGGTACACCAAATACAACAAGAGAACCATGGTCGACACGAAGTAGGTGCGATCGTACGTTCTTTTCCAAAGTCGACCACGGACGCCGAGGTATGCCAGTGGGACGACCAACAATGGAAACGCCAAGACCAACGCTAATTTCAGCCGAAATACTTCCCATGTGGACCAATGTGGCAGCAGGCAATCAATAGACAAGAAAGCCTCGCCGACGCTAGTTACCTCGGCTTGAACGGCAAAAATGCCCCCAAACGCTTGGTTCCATGGGGCATTCACCTGGGTTGCCAACGCGGCCATTTGTACATAAGAGAGGGCAATCTTTTTCACGCCGTCGGACAATCGAAATTCACGCGGCTTAAAGACAGTGATTTCGACGAACACTAACGTAAACCCGCACGCGACCACGCAGGCCACGATCAACTCGACTAAATTAGCGCGTGGGGTTTGGCATTGTTTGCACGAGCCGGTGGACACGCCACGAACATAAGTCGTCGCGCACGTGGCACAAAGACGGCTGGTGTTGGCAAAGCCAAGATTCGTGTTGCACGATTCTGCATGGTCTTGATCATTTGTGGGGTATCGGTCAGCGAACTCAATATTTTTCGCCCCCAAGCATGCCGCTGGGTTGAGACACTTGTAAAACTGGTTTTCGATGGACCGCCAATAACCAAATTTTGCCGTGACCCCGCTCCATGTGATGAGGCCTTTGCAGGAGGCCCCAGGCGGACACGGGGCACACTTCCAGTCGTTTACGCTCGGGGAAGATGCGTTCAAATAAAACGTTTCAACGAGGCAGGCATCTGTTGTCTTCCATTCCGTATTGTATGTCGCTGTCGGCGACAACCGACTACTTCCGTAAATAATTTGAATGTCAATTGCGTACACTCTTCGCGACACGGCCTCTGGTGTTTTGATCGTCGCGCTGGTTTCATGAGGATCCACAGTATACTTGACTCCGCTCAACGACGAGGACTCCCCAAATTTCGTTAAATTTATAAGAACACCGTGACGAGTTGCATTCACCTGCGGCAATAACCATTCGACATAGAGTTCGCGTGGGTGTTCGCTCAACAGAGTAGTAATAGTGGGAGCATTGCCGACGGTTTTGAATTTTTTACATGCCACCCGTGGGATATCCGTACTATACCGCCCCTCCGCGCATGCTGTGCATGAAAGTTGACCGCTGCCTCCAGAATATGTGCCGGCTTGACACGGGTCGCAAACACCAGATTTTGAACCATACCGTCCCGGAGGACATTTCGTGCATGAAATAGACCCAGGCAATGAGTATGTTCCGCGCGAGCACTGAAACGGCCGCTCAACCCCCGTCGTGTCGTTGCATTTGAAGCCCGCTGGGCATGGGCGTATTGCTGTGCAAGCCGTGAAATCCACAGAGCAATTCAGACTGACGGAGCCTGGGGGTACAGGGGCACACGTTACGGCCTGCAGATAATTTGCGTATCTTCCTCGTTTGCATGGCGAGCAGATGACATTGCCAGACGAGGGGGAAAATCTACCTTTTGGACATTCCGTGCAGTTTCCGGACGTCGAATCCCAAGAGTTTCCCGCTGGACACGGGTTGCAACTGCTCTTCCTTGAATTTGGCGATGTGCCGTTTCGGCAATGGGTACACTTGGAAGCACCGAATATGAGGGATACTTTTCCGGGTGGGCAATCTCCGCATGCATTACTCGCATTGCCGCCTTTCAATGGGTTGTACTTGCCAGGAGCACATTGGTAGCACATGGATTTACTGTCGGCCCCAGTAACCGTGCTGAAGGTACCGCTTGGGCAATCCTCGCAAGTCGTGGCATTCGTTGCACCGGAGATTGGGCTAAATGTACCGGATGGACATAACGAACAAGAACTGGAGCTCATTGCATGGGCAAACGTTCCAGGACTACACAATGTACATGCCGTTGCACCCGATAGGGAATAGAAACCACGCTGGCAAGGCTCGCAACTCAAGGTGGTTGCATTCAAGTATTTTCCTGTATTACAAGGAACGCAATCTGTCCGCAAATCATTTGTTGCCGTCCCACGACCGCACACTTTACAGACAACACTTCCAGACGAGGGAGAGAATGTGCCCTTCCGACATTCCGTGCAGTTTCTGGTCGTCGCGTCCAAATACATCCCCGCGGGGCACGGGTTGCAATCGCTGCTCCTTGTATTTGGTGACGTGCCGTTTTGGCAATGGGTACACTTGGAAGCACCGAATATGAGGGATACTTTTCCGGGTGGGCAATCCCCGCATGCATTACTCGCATTGCCGCCTTTCAATGGGTTGTACTTGCCAGGAGCACATTGGTAGCACATGGATTTACTGTCGGCGCCCGCGAAAGCGCTGAAGGTCCCGCTGGGACATTCCTTGCAAGCCAACGCCTTTGTAGCCCCCGAGACTGGACTGAACGTACCGGATGGGCATAACGAACAAGAACTGGAGCCCATTGCATGGGCAAACGTTCCAGGACGACACCATGTACATGCAGTTGCACCCGATAGAGAATAGAAACCACGCTGGCAAGGCTCGCAACTCAAGGTGGTCGCATTCAAGTAGTTTCCCGCTGGACACGGGTTGCAACTGCTCTTCCTTGAATTTGGCGATGTGCCGTTTCGGCAATGGGTACACTTGGAAGCACCGAATATGAGGGATACTTTTCCGGGTGGGCAATTTCCGCATGCATTACTCGCATTGCCGCCTTTCACTGGATTGTACTTGCCAGGAGCACATTGGTAGCACATGGATTTACTGTCGGCGCCAGTAATCGTGCTGAAGGTACCGCTTGGGCAATCCTTGCAAGTCGTGGCATTCGTTGCACCGGAGGTTGGGCTAAATGTACCGGGTGGGCATAAACGGCACGAACCGGAACCCATTGCATGGGCAAACGTCCCAGGACGACACAAGGTACATGCAGTTGCACCCGATAGAGAATAGGAACCACGCTGGCAAGGCTCGCAACTCAAGGTGGTTGCATTCAAGTATGTTCCTGTGTTACAAGGAACGCAATCTGTCCGCAAGATATTGGAGAGGGTTCCAGGATCGCAAACTTTGCACTCTGTTTCGTTCGTGCTACCGTAATGCGCCGTGACTGTGTCTGTCGGGCAAGATGTGCACGTCGTGGACTCGGCTTGATCGGTTTTGTTAGACCACTTTCCTGCTGCACAAAGAACACACTCGATTGCTCCAGGAGCAGGTCCATACTTCCCTTGCGGGCATCCTTTGCAATCATCCTTGGCATCGTGATCGGAAAAATCAAGGAAGGGGGGTAAATATTTCCCGCTTGCGCAGATGATGCAGGAAGGCTGTTGCATTTGCACCTGGTATTTCCCACCAGGACATACTTTGCACGCACTTGCTGTTGTTTCGTCGCTGTAAGAACCGATTGGGCATTTAGTTACCGCTTTTTCACCTTCGTCTGGGCAATAGTTCCCTGTTCCGCAATGTTTACAGCTAGACTGTGCAACTTGGTCGGAATATGTACCCATGGCGCAAAGTTTGCAATCCAACTGGTTTATTTCATCATTGAAGGATCCTTTTGCACAACTTACGCACGATCCCACGGACGTGTCGTTATACATACCTTTGGGACAGACGCCGCATGAAAGAACCTCACAGTGACTTGTATTGAATGCAACAACTTCACCACCTTGGCCTATTAAACATTTGCTTGGTGAAACACATGGCACGGTGGTGTCAAAACCAACAATGGTGTCTGAACTTGTTGTAAACGAAGTGGTTATCAATGACACGGAAACGCGTCCACTGTTGTCAATGTACACACCTCCACCGAGCTGTACCGTCAAGAAAAACGAAACATCGTGTTAGACGGTTCAACCATGCAATACAAAAAAAGAACCATCAATTCGCTAGAATGGACAATACTTACTTCCTGCAATCGACATCGAAGCAAAATGGAAAAAAGAAGGGGAAATCGTGTTAGACGGTTGAACCATGCGAAAAAAGAACCATCACCTCGTTCATGAAATATCGTCGTCGCGAGAATGGACAATACTTACACCCTGCAATCATCATCGAAAAAAAAAGAAAAAAAGAAGGGAAAATCGTGTTAGACGGCTGAACCATGCAATGCGAAAACAGAACCACCACCGCGATTGTGGAATATCGTCGTCCCGAGAATGGACAATACTTACACGCTGCAATCATCATCGAAGAAAAAGGAAAAAAGAAGGGAAAATCGTGTTAGACGGTTGAACCATGCAATGCAAAAAAAGATCCATCAATTCGCTAGAATTGACAATACTTACATCCTGCAATCGACATCGAAGCAAAATGGAAAAAAGAAGGGAAAATCGTGTTAGACGGCTGAACCATGCAATGCGAAAACAGAACCACCACCGCGATTATGGAATATCGTCGTCCCGAGAATGGACAATACTTACACGCTGCAAACATCATCGAAGGAAAAAGGAAACAAGAAGGAACCATCGTGTTAGACAGTTGAACCATGCAATGCAAAAAAAGAACCATCAATTCGCTAGAATTGACAATACTTACTTCCTGCAATCGACATCGAACAAAAATGAAAAAAGAAGGAAAAATCGTGTTAGACGGGTCAACCATGCAATGCGAAAACAAAACCACCACCGCAATTATGGAATATCATCGTCGCAAGAAGTAACAATACTTACACCCTGCAATCATCACCGAAGAAGAAATGAAAAAGGAAGGGAAAATCGTGTTAGACGGTTGCTCCATGAAATACGAAATAAGAACCATCACCTCGTTCATGAAATATCGTCGTCGCAAGAAGTGACAATACTTACATCATTGTTACCAGAAATAGTGCAACTAGTCAACGTCGTGTGTCCTCCACTTATGTAGAATCCTCCGCCCTGTACCGTTAAGATAAAAAAAAAAATGAAAAATCGTGTTAGACGGTTCAACCATGCAACACGAAAAAAGAACCATCACATCGTTTGCAAAATATCGTCGTCGCGAGAATTGATGATACTTACAAGCTGCAATCATCATCGAAGAAAAAGGAAAAAAGAAGGGAAAATCGTGTTAGACGGATGAACCATGGAATGCAAAAAAAAAAACATCACCTCGTTCGTGAAATATCGTCGTCGCGAGAATTGACAATACTTACAGCACTGTTGCCAGATATAGTGCAACTAGTCAACGTCGTGTGCCCTCCACTTATGTAGAATCCTCCGCCCTGTACCGTTAAGATAAAAAAAAAAATGAAAAATCGTGTTAGACGGTTCAACCATGCAACACGAAAAAAGAACCATCACATCGTTTGCAAAATATCGTCGTCGCGAGAATTGATGATACTTACAAGCTGCAATCATCATCGAAGCAAATTGGAAAAAAGAAGGAAAAATCGTGTTAGACGGTTGAACCGAAAAAAGAAGGAAAAATCTTGTTAGACGGTTGCACCATGCAATGCAAAAAAAGAACCATCAATTCGCTAGAATTGACAATACTTACATCCTGCAATCGACATCGAAGCAAAATGGAAAAAAGAAGGGAAAATCGTGTTAGACGGTTGAACCATGCATTGCGAAAACAGAACCACCACCGCGATTGTGGAATATCGTCGTCCCGAGAATGGACAATACTTACATTCTGCAACAATCATCAAAGAAAAAGGAAAAAAGAAGGAAAAATCGTGTTAGACGGTTGAACCATGGAATGCAAAAAAAAAAAACATCACCTCGTTCGTGAAATATCGTCGTCGCGAGAATTGACAATACTTACAGCACTGTTGCCAGATATAGTGCAACTAGTCAACGTCGTGTGCCCTCCACTTATGTCGAACCCTCCGCCCTGTACCGTTAAGAAAAACGAACAAAAGAAAAATCGCGTTAGACGATTCAACCTTGCGATACGAACGAAGAACCATCACCTCGTTCATGAAATATCGTCGTCGCGAAAATGGACAATACTTACAACCTGCAATCATCATCGAAGCAAAAATGAAAAAAGAAGGGAAAATCGTGTTAGGCGGTTCAATCATGCAATACGAAAAAAGAACCATAACCTCGTTCATGAAATATCGTCGTCGCGAGAATTGACAATACTTACATGCTGCAATCATCATCGAAGAAAAAGGAAAACAGAAGGAAAAATCGTGTTAGACGGTTGAACCATGCAATGCAATAAAAGAACCATCGATTCGCTAGAATTGACAATACTTACACCCTGCAATCATCATCGAAAAAAAAAGAAAAAAGAAGGGAAAATCGTGTTAGACGGTTGAACCATGCAATGCGAAAACAGAACCACCACCGCGATTGTGGAATATCGTCGTCCCGAGAATGGACAATACTTACATTCTGCAACCATCATCGAAGAAAAAAGGAAAAAAGAAGTAAAAATCGTGTTAGACGGTTGGACCATGCAATGCGAAAACAGAACCATTATCTCGTTCATGAAATATCGTCGTCGCGAGAATTGACAATACTTACACCCTGCAATCATCATCGAAGAAAAAGGAAAAAAGAAGGGAAAATCGTGTTAGACGGTTGAACCATGCAATACAAAAAAAGAACAATCGATTCGCTAGAATGGACAATACTTACTTCCTGCAATCGACATCGAAGCAAAATGGAAAAAAGAAGGGAAAATCGTGTTAGACGGTTGAACCATGCGAAAAAAGAACCATCACCTCGTTCATGAAATATCGTCGTCGCGAGAATTGACAATACTTACACCCTGCAATCATCATCGAAGAAAAAAGAAAAAAAGAAGGAAAAGTCGTGTTAGACGGTTCAACCATGCAATGCGAAAAAAGAACCATCCACCTCGTTCGTGAAATATCGTCGTCGCGAGAATTGACAATACTTACACCCTGCAATCATCATCGAAGAAAAAGGAAAAAAGAAGGAAAAATCGTGTTAGACGGTTCAACCATGGAAAGATTCATGAAAAATTACTTACATAACCATTTCGTATCGTAAGATTGGACAGGACCAAGATGGTTGCATCTCCCGTCACTGTGAACACAGTGTGCCCGTTCTGACTAACCGTGCCTCCAGTGTGCCCGCCATCGATCGCCGGTCTGGTCTCGCTACCTGCTGGAACCACTCCAAATATTTCCAACGTCCCGGACACCGTAATCGTTGCCGGGGTCGTCGTATCGGTTACAAGTGAAAAGGTGCCCGTCACTGTTGTACCATCCCACTCCCCCGCCAAGCGCCGCCCATAGTGGGATTCCAACGCATTGCATTCGGGAAATATGGAATAGAAAAGTGTTTCGAAATCGTCGTCGCTCCCGTCGTCGTCTCGATACACACCTCGGGCCCCGACCTTTCTCTCCTCGCACAGAAGCGAAAGCGATGGTACAGACTCTTTGTTTTCAGGCTGTTTGCTTTCAAAACAGTCGTCGTACCCATTCCATAAATAAGAACATTCGGCGTGGTCGTCTTGGAAGGCTTTATAACGAGTGACGCATTTTGCTTCGACCTCTTGGTCAACCGCCTGGGCATGCCCAAGTGTTGCAAGTAATAAAAGAATCAGACCACCGTGGGCAAACGCGCAGCCCTGATTGTTCGAACACGAACTCCAGCGTGTCACCGTCATAGTTGGTTGGTTGGTTGTACAAATATATTTGTGAAGTGTCCCCGTGTGTCGGCTCCTTTTTTTTGTCCTTCCTCTGTCATCATTTGAAATAATTTGAAAGGGGAGGAATGAAGGAAAGTTCCCCCTTGATTGCTATGCAACAGGGTGTGTGCGTGTAGTTCCAGTTCATGAACATATTTAATAATAATCTTCAAATTTATTTTATGAATCGAAAAATGAGCGAGCGAACTATAATATTAACGAGATAGAGCGAGCATAAATAAAAAAAAACCTAACTATAACTAATTTATTATTTACTAATTGAGGGTTAGGGATAGGGTCTAACGTGGTTGTATGTTGTAGAATATGCATATGCATCTTATTACATTAAACAATTGACTGTACGTTGTAAAAATCACAATTCTTCATCAGTATTGCCCTCCAAAGATAGAGCCTTCGCAGTTAAATCTTGATCATCAACTGAGAGCATAATAATATATTGAGTTTTATAATACATGAGACGATTAATCAGGTTTTGAAACTTGTTTATTGAAGTAAATAACAGCCAATATACTTTTTTTTTATATAATAAATCAATGAGAAAAGCAATTGAAGCAGCTCAACCGCGGGATGCCTGCGCAATGTCGACCAGCTCCTCGACTAACTCCTCCAGTTGGTGCAATGGGAGTTGGTTTTCTCTATCGCAGATCGCGGTTGCAGGGGATGGATGTGTCTCCAGAAAGAGCCCGTCGATACCAACAGCCACAGCCGCTCGCGCGATCGTGGGCACGAATTCCCGTGCGCCCCCCGTTTGTCGTCTATCGTCGCGCCCGTGCTGACCTTGCTGCACGGAATGGGTTGCATCTTGAACGACCAAATGGCTCGGTGCACGCATTAAAACCAGATTTCGAGGATCACACACCAAATCGTCGTAGCCGAACATAGTTCCCCGTTCGGTCAATAACACCCCATGCTCTTCGTCCACTCCTTTGCCACCGTCGACGACACTCCTCATAGCTTTCGCAGCCGCAAGGTGCATGGTATCTGCGCTCGCGAACTGGCCCTTCTTGATGTTTAGCAATTTTCCCGTGGCGGCTGCATCTATGATTAAATCCGTCTGCCGGCACAAAAAGGCAGGGATCTGCAAAATATCAGCGACGGCAGCCACGTCGTTACAATGGTCCCTTTCGTGGACGTCTGTGGTGACCAACATGTGTTCAAAAGTATCTTTAATGGTCTGTAAAATGTCCAAACCTTTGGTCAAACCAACACCACGAGGACTTTGTAGACTTTGTCGGTTTGCTTTGTCAAAACTGGCTTTAAAGACAACGGGAATGCCGAATCTTTCGCCAATGTGATGGACAGTCTCCGCAATGTGTAGCGCGCCGCTCTCACTCTCCAACACGCATGGACCTGCAATAAGGAAAAACGGAGCTGCGTCTTTCAAATATCGAAAGGTCTCCTTTGCAAGCGTTGGTCGCACCCATGGGGGCGCCATGGGCGGTCAAAGGACGTGTGCGACAGCACACGCGGAATAGACGCAAGCTGATTCTATGGTCTTCTGCTATCGCTCTTCAAAGCAAGCCTGCGCTCCGGCAAGAAGTGTGCCCGTGTTTGGCATAAAACAGGTACCCACCCCGGCCTCCTACCTGCTTGTCTGTTGTTCCGGTTCTTGGCATGGATGGATCGATCGGACGTGCATGCGTGTACGACATTATTGGCCCAAGCAACCGTCCCCTGTTCTGATGCTATGTGAATATAAATGAACTGATTGTTGTCGTCGAATACGCCGCAAGGTGTATGATTCTTGGCAGAAGTACCTATTCGGTTACTCGACTCATTGAACGAAATAAATGCTAAATAAAATATTAAAAATAAAGATTGAACGTTGAATAATGTTCGATTAATCCCTCTTGTGATGATTTTTTTTGGTTGGCCCGGTGTTCGGCCCGGTTGAAACATACATGATATGGGTATTGTAGACTATTTATTTGTATGTGATGCTCAAATGCGAAATGCCAAGTCCACACCAGCACCCACAGGATCATTTGCCGTGCTTTCGGCCATGGCGGCGACACCTTGCATTTCGTTCAGGGCGTTGTCAGCTTGGCGGGCGGCGCCTAAAATAGAATTTGTTGCCCCGGGAGCAACGGCCTTGGCAACTGCCGCGCCCGCCTCGCTTGGGCTCGATGGCAGCCCTGCAGTCTTGTCTGTGTTTGCTCGCAGGAGTCTGGGGGGGGGGGTCTGGCTTTTTTGGCTTGCCTTGGTCCAATATTTCCGAGGCCATTCGTGTCTTTGTCGTCACCTCAATATCACTGCCCGAGCAGACGTGCCACCAAAGAGCCGGGATGATTTCTTTCGCATGTTCTAATTCATCACATAGGTATTCCGGACACCATCTACAGCACGCTGGACCTCCTCCACAGCATGGCAAGCTACCTGCCATTTTTTCCCGCAATACCACGGCCGACCCCGTGCTCTCAGGTTTGCAACAGGGCAAGATAAACACGTCATCTTCTGGTTTATGGCATTCTTCGCTTGCGGGCCCCGTGCTACCAGAACTTCCCTTGGGTACATTTGCCTTGTCGACCCCTTTCGCCGGTTTCTCTCCAGCGGGGCCGTCGCTCTCGGATTCGTTTGGCGCAGTGTTGTCTTTGTCATCGTCCTCTTCGTTTTCATCCGTAGGATCAATGCCCGGCGTTGGGTCTACTGGGCTTTGCTCTGTAAATTCGGAAGCACCATAATACCGACTGCCTTCCAAATATAACTGTTCGATGCAAATTTGACATTTCGGCTTGATATCCCCAAATTCCGTTCTACGTTTGCACTCAAAGTGGGTATCGCAAGGCACCGGCAAGGAAAAGTCCGGTTTGTACCTTGTTTGCATTCTATCTCGCAT
>Ga0099797_100467_pt1 | contig 26097 bp, 19 predicted proteins | sample Uncmet_Sort48C_1_FD_89871 | JGI IMG/M metagenome (GOLD analysis project Ga0099797, IMG submission 89871) | Marine eukaryotic communities from CALCOFI LINE 67, Pacific Ocean - C012_Sort48C_1 | ecosystem: Environmental > Aquatic > Marine > Oceanic | place: Pacific Ocean: Monterey Bay | collected... | reverse complement strand
TATTCCTGTACTCCCCTGGCCCTATTATCTGCCCTGCGACACTGCGACATTCATTCGTGTATGGGCCCTATCCCCCTGGTCCTGTACTCCCCTGGCCCTATTATCTGCCCTGCGACACTGCGACATTCATTCGTGTACCAGAGAGTCCGGGTTACACATATTGCTCGAAGAGTCAACTATGGGATGATGGCGGAGCTACAAGCATTCGAACACCTCAATGAAGATGGCAAAGCTGCAAGCGTGAAGGTAGGCTTCGATCACTTCGATGGTCCAGGACTCCGTGCACCCCTCTTTGGCTTGTTAGAGGCTGGCAGCAACCCGTGCATGCGCCTGAGGCCGATATGCGTCGTCTCTATGAATGACCTGCAACGCAACCATAAGGCCAGGGATGTGTATGTGATGAGATCAGGAGGGTCTCATGATGCATCGTCTCTATGAATGACCTGCAACGCAATGCAAGTTGTGAGGTATGTGGAGAGCCTTAGCCCAAGCATGCTGGGCCACCCCAATGCCTCACCTAGTGCATGTTGAGGACCATTTAATCCTGTTCCACATCAAAAGATTGTCCCGTGTCACAGAAACGGCCATCCTTCCCAAGGAGACAGCCGTCCTTCTCACATTATGGTTGGGAGCTCAACATGGGCTGAGAAAGCCGTGTCTATCGTACACAAGTAGTTGCTCACAGCCGATATCTTCTGTGAAGTTATGCGCACGCCTTGAATGGAGTGCACAAGAATCTCAATATGGACAAAGCATACAAGCATAGTATACTCACAAACTCACGAGTTTTACTGCCACGCGCCATCAACACAAGTTGGGCCACATGTTTGAGCCCAACATATCATGGACCCCCTGCATCATATCGTGGACTCCTCTGCATCATATCATGGAACCCCCTGCATCAGCATCATATCAAGGACCTCCTGCATCATAGTATGGACCTCCCTACATCAACACAAGCTGAGCCACATACTTGAGCCCAACAAAGCAATGGCGCAGTACTGGTAGCCAACATGTGAGCTCCAAACCCAAACCCATTGTAGGAGTCCTGGGCTCCACAACCAGGAAAAGACGCCACCTGGCGAGTGTAGTCTACTCAGGTCTTGACGCTGAGAATTAGTTTTAGGATCATGCAGGTGGCTGACAAATTCCCTATGCTTCTCCACTGACCACGCCGCAGCTGTTCAGGGTGAGGCGATCTGTCTGCAGTACACGTTCCAGCATGCCTCCATATCGTTCTATGACGGCCTGCAAAAGGGGGACAGGCAGTTAGCCCACACTTCCTAAACGCTGTATGTGGATGCTATGAGGAAAATCTAGATTCCATGAGGTTATGCACATCCCAGGTGCTAACAACAATAGATGTATATATATATGGGGATAACAGTGATGTTCTATTCCTGACGCCAGAACATAACGGCCTGCAAACGAGAGGAAGTGCAGTGTAAGGGCCATTCCCTCACCCCAACCCTAAGTGAAGCATCACCCCAACCCTAAGTGAAGCAACCTGGAGTAGGGGCGCGACAGGAGTGAGGTCCAAAACCTCCAGCGTGGGAAGGATAAGAGTCAGTGATAGGTGCGACACCTGTTACTGTGCTGTAATGTACAGCCGACTGGTCGCAGAAAACACTGGTTGCATAAGCGTTTCCTAAGATCAACTCTGTGAGCCACCACTTTTTCAATTTGTCGATTCTCATAGCATGGGGACTGCGATTAACCTCGATATTTGTGAAGTTGCTTTTTGTGCAAGTATTGTGAGGAAAGGTGTGAAGGGACTAGATGCTCAGGTATGAACCTCCCAGTCTCTTCGCTCTGTCTGCCTCGCGTGGTTGACCACATGCCACTCTGCTGTGCGCGTGACGTTTTGCGTTTTTAAGCTGCACCCAGTGCTCATAGTCAGGGTAGGCTTGGTGAATGCTGCTTCACATTCGATGGAAACATCGTACTAGCGCTTCACTCTCAGTTGGGATCTAGGGTGCCAAAAGTTGGGCTAATGGTAAAGTGCAAGGTCATTTACGGAATGCACCATCAATATACCATGAACAGAGCGTGTCCAATCGCATCATTTATTGGAATACATCTCAGCATCGAATCCCTCCGACAGCTTACCTCACAATTTTGCTGTCACTTTCACTGTCAACAGAAGATAAGTCGGCAGTGTTACCATTCGTCACAACCTAAATCTCACAAAAACAATGTGGCGACATAGACGAGATTCAGGACGAGCTTCGTGAATTGCCTGCTCTCGCAGAGTAGACCGGTGCTGCTAAACGACTCAAAGATACTCGCCACAAGGTGCTCAAAAACCGGTTGAGCTTCGATCGCGAAACCTTTGGAGAGCAGTTCATCTACCCACCTGCAAGAACGACGTGAAAACTTCAGAAACAAAGTTCCACAAACCGATTCTGCTCCGCGAATGGCATTTGCATGAAATCAGTACTAGAGTGCTGCGACACGGATGGAAGTTTAAGAACCACCCTTGGCTAACAACCGGGGGATAACCGCGGGACCAACCCCCTTAAAAATATACTGCACGGCGATCTACACACGCCACATCCTGTGTCTGCCCGCCGGATACCATACGGGGCATCCACCCACATCACTTCCAAGGTCCAAATCCATCTGCACACCACCCATTCACACACCTCGACTGGGGATCGAGACTGGCGACAATGTCTGGAAGCTTGACTTTGGCCCACCTAAAGCACAGGGAGGACTCCAAAGACATGGCCACAAGAACCTGCCTGGCATCTTCTTAACTTGCCTTGGACTTCATTGCATGGTAATTGGGCCCTCTGCTTAAGCCCCGCGCTGTTTATCAAGACAGGTGATTAGTAACTTAGTGTTTGCACTTGTAGGCTCAGATGGCTGATTTAGTGTAAGAACAAATAACCCGATCCCCTGATAGAGCACCGGTCGAGATACCGCTCTTAGTCTAGCTCTTAGCATTGCATTAACTGGGAGGATCGCCCACCTCTCATTAAAAACGGGACGACTCAAAATATACTGCACGGCGGGCTTAGGCGCAGCGGCGCCAAGACATGATGCAAGCTAGCAAAAAGCGCAATGACCTCTTTGACGAGGAGCAAGGCAAAGGAAAAGGGAAATTCCTGAACAGCATCTTCAAGACGGCTCGCAAAAACCATTCCTTAGCATGGGCACGCAATCCCGATGGCTCATTGGCCATGACACCAAAAGAGGTGGGTGCGTGTGTGACACGCAAGTTCGAGTCTTGGTTTGCGACAGTGATGCCGGTAGAGGAACGGTGGGGTGCCCGACTAAGCGAGTGCACGCCTGACAAAGAATCCGTAGCATGGCGACTCATGCTTGACATGGACACCTCCTCCATGGATAACACGCAGCGACCAATAGCGCCCCAAATCAGCATGGGATTTGCTGATTTTGTCGAAGAATGCTACCAAGACGGGGAAGTTTTGCGCCGAGCCGAGGTGGAGGATTGGTGGGGCAACATGCTTGACCCCATAACTTTGGAGGAAATCTCTACTGCGGTCTCAAACACGACATCCAACACCGCGCAGGGCGCGTCCAAAGTCCATGTCAACATGTTGAAAAAGATCACAGACCTGAGCCCGTTGGTGGTTCTGTTCAACAAATTCTTAGAGGAAAGGCGGGTCCCCGATGAAATGAACGTGGCGCTCCTGCGCCTGTTGCCGAAAACAGAGGATGGGTTAGCCGACCTGGACAAGACGCGCCCCATAGCACTTTTGGAAACTGTGGGCAAGCTCTACGAGCGGGTCATCATACAACGGGTCATGGCTGCTTTCGCAAGCCATGACATATTGGACATGGGACAGTATGGGGCGATGCCGGAAGCAGGTACAGCACCACCCCTCCGGGTGCTGGCAGAAGTGCTTCAAGACGCGCACCTTTCCAAATCTGAGCTACACGTGATCGCGCTCGACCTCCGGAAGGCATTCGACACTTGTGAATATTGGTCGCAAGCGCTCAGCTGGAGGGCGATAGGCATGCCAGCCGAGGTCGTGAACGTGCTCGTGAATCTGGATGCCGGCAGCAATAACCCTGGGGATCGGTATGCCGGGCCTGGACCCACTACCTCAGTGATACTAGATGCTGGGCACACCAGCGAGCCCTTCACACACGGCCGCGGAGTGCGCCAAGGCTCGGTGGGGGGCCCGATCAAGTGGGTGGTGTTCATGAATGCGTGGCTCAAATGGATCAAGCGCACGATGCAGGGAAAAGGCTACGTGATGTCGGGCTCTAGGCAAAAGGGAGAGGAGGTGGAAGTGAACGCGCAAATGTTTGTGGACGACTCCATTTGGTTTGCGAACTCTCCCACTCACGCGCAGGAGCTTGTGAGGCGGTGTGAGCTCTTTTGTGACTTCCACAAGGTCAGGATCAACAAGGACAAGAGCAACTATGTGTCCATGAATGACTCAGGTCAACAAATGAGGTGGACTCCGTGGCCGAACCAAAAGCCGAGCGATGCTATTTTTGAGAGAACGGGTGTGCATGGTCCGATCCGACGCCCAAAGAAAGGTGAACTGGACGGGAGGGTTTTCAAGTACCTGGGTGTGCTCTTTGAGGCTCAACCAGGATGGCACGCCCAAATAGAGGTTCTGAAGCGGAAGCACCAAGAGTTAGTCTCCAAGTTAAGGTTTGTCAACATCTCAATCGAGCAGGCGGTGTATGCAATAAATGCGAAAATAGTGCCGGCCATGGCTTATGCGTTGCAGGTCGCAACGGTCCCCGAGTCTCTCATTCGCAAATGGGACAAGGCTCACTGTGGCATCATTCGCAGGATCGGCAAACTAAACGCTGCCTCCGCCATTCAAGACCACTTCTTTCACCTTCCGAAGTCGGAAGGTGGCTTGGGCCTTAGCTCCATCCTCTTGGAGCGCAACAAGTCCCTCATAGCTATGGACTTTCACGCCAACAATGAAGCCAATCTGAAACTAGGCCAGTCACTCCAATCGAAGGTGGTGCGGGCAGGAAGGATGCACATGAACAGGCCGTCCTCCATACACTACACCATTCACAACGTCATGGCACACTTAGGGTGCGCCTTCCACGAGACTCCTCCAGAATACCGCATCCAAGAGGCGATGGATCTAGACTCGAGCACGACCATTTGAAAGCCCGGTCATGGGCGAAGAAGATTGGATCATGACGATAGAAGAAGGCTACGTGCAGGGTAACATCAAAGACGCGCTCGGAGCGCAACAAGTGCACCTAGTGCTAGAAGCGATGAGACAGCCCCGGTCGTTGACACGAGCTCTACGGCGTCGGGTTCGATGCATTATGGTAGAAGCCACACACCCTACGCCACCTTTCACCTGCACCCGGATGCGGTTCGAGAAAACGACTGTGAATCGCCTTCCCCCCCACCAATCCTCACCGACTCGGACAGCTCCTTGAGCGACGTAGAATGGGAAACCATCCATCCACCATTAGAGCACGTCGTAGATGGCATGATTGAGGCTGGGATGGACATCATCTCGGCCGTGAATGAGTTCTCCGGCCTCATCGCCAGCACAATGAAGGACGCGCCTTCCACAGCTACAGACGAAGAAGGACTAGGTGCCCCGCGATCCACTAGAAAGCGGCAGTTGCCGTTAACGAGTTGCACTGTTCGAACCCGAAGCGCCGCCAAAGCGGCGCGCAAACGTTTGCATGCTTCCTTTCAACCTACCACCAATAAACGAAAAATGCCTCACGCCGCTGGCGCGCCGCCCAAGCGGCAGACGACGGACCAGGAGACCAACCTAGCGGCAGCCTTTCGTCCCATTCCAAAAAAGAAGTCGGCACGTGCCGCTGGCGCGGCGCGCCTCACCCCCAAAAGGAAGCCACCGAAGGCCGCTGGCGCGGCACAGCAGAGGACGGCCACCAATGCAACAGCAACCCGAGCGGGCTACAGGGGGGCAGCACACACAGGACGAGCGAGGAGGGAACTAACCATGCTCAAAGCGCCAACTACGAGCCTGTTTAAGCGCACCACACGCTCACGCGTGAAAAACATCAACGAAAGGCTGGAATCTCTCTGCCCCCCTGTCAGCGTAGAGATAACCGCGAGTGACTCGCGCGCTTGCGCGCGCTCGTCCCCTCTCCCCTCCCCCCCCTCAGGCGAAGAAGGCCGCAACCGCACACCGCATCCAAAGAAACGCGAGAGGACTAGACAAGAAACGGAAAACCGAGCACGAGAAGTAGACGACAGGGCACCCGCAACAAGAAGAAAGACTCAGCGCCGGTCAAACTTGCGCGCGTGCGCGCGCCTGTCCCCCCCCCTCCCCTCCCCTGCAGGTGAAGAAGACCGCAGCCAAGAACCAAGTGCAAGGACGCGCAAGAGAACGAGACAAGAATTAGATGAATTAGCATCCGTAGCAAGAAGAATGAAACAGCAACGACTAGACTTCGGCCAGCACTTTAAGCGGCCACCTTAGTTAACCAGCACTAGCGGTATGGGGCATTTAGTTAAGCATGCCCCGCCAAATAAATGTACGTCTCTGCACGGCGGGCTTAGTTGGGATCGAACCCAAGACCACGTCTGTGCCAACCGCAAGCCCTACCCGTTCGGCCACCTGACCGTTACTGGCCTTGACACGTCTCCGAAGTCTTTTCGTATCAAGAGACCGGCCAACCGTTCCCCGGCCAACCGCTAGTTGGTGCCGAACTGGTGGTTAGCGTCACGACATGCGGTGGACCACCACCCTGCGATCTCACGATTGCGTGGGCCGATTTCGACGAAACAAGTTTTCGGAGGTGCCTATAGGTGCCAATAGATAGTTTGCGGGCCAAAACGCATGCTTGAAGCCGTTCCCGGGCCGTTATTGGCCCGCTACGAATATTGGTTTTTAGACGAAAAATTACTCTACAGTCTAGCTCGCGTTAATCGTTAATAAATTATTAAACCAAGGTGTGCGAGAAAGGAAATGGTTTAATTAACGCGAGTAGACTGTATTTGGAGAGCAATGGCTGCATGATCGCAATCACCAGCATCGTGAGATTGCGCATTGCAGACGAAGCTCACTTGTTTTCTTGAATCCTGGGACAAATGTGGTTCACTTCTCACACAATTCAGGCGCAACTCACAACGATCGAGTTCTTCGCCGAGGCTATCAGCATCGCCTGCGCTGGGCTGAGGATGCTTCCATCTCCAAGGGTGACGCCAATGTTTTGGCCCAGCTTCTGGAACTTAGTGGAAATCAAGATAAATGGAGAATTCAAAAGGAAACCAAAAGGAATGTCATCCAAAACCACTTGAAAAACAACAAAAAACATCAAAAAACACTAAAAAATACCTCAAAAAATGTTCGCCTGCGGCGGGCTTGTGCTTTTATTTTGATTTGATTCAAATGGCCCAGAACCTGAATATTGGGGTTGAAATGACATTGGCGCCACCCTTGTCCATCTCAAAGCTCGCTAAAGCAACGCCCTGGGCTGACTGGGATGTTTCGTCTAGCACTGTCAGGCTTCCACTGTTTGACCATGTGATCATCGGACTTCCACTTTGCCGCTTCATTGAGAACAGTGACGCAGCGAACAGTCGTTTTGACATCTCTTGCGTCGATCCAGGCAGTCTTGAAGCGCATCTGGATCAAGCCATTCGCATGGGACTGGATCTCTCTCCAACTTCACGCGACCAAGGCTGGATTGATCGAGCCTTGGAGTTCATGGCTGAGAATGCTGGTGAAGCACGTTTTCATGTGAGTGACGCCGATGGCATGTATCGCCTGGAGGATTGTGCTCTCAGTCCACCTGTGCTCATTGCACACTCCATTCACGTGTCACACTTTCAACTGTGTGACAGCAGTGGACTTCCTACAGGCTTGCTGGATTTGGTTCGGCTTACTGGTCCTTGGTGGCTTGCTGCAACTCGATCAGATGTCAACGGATGTTACTCACTTACATTTGATCTCATGCTCTCGGCACTCAAGGCTAACGTGCCATGGAATCACAGTCGCTTGTCCCTGGTTGGAGCTGCAGTCGCACGATGGATCACAGATTCTGCATGGGAGAAAGAGCTGTCGACACTTGAGCTGAAGAATTCCACTGTGTCAATTGAGAGGGAGTTGTCACAGCGAGTGCAGTGTTATGGTGCAGCTGATCAGCGTCAACGCGTGTTCATCCAGCGTGTCGACACCTTTCTCTCACACTTTCCCAACCTGGAAGAGTCACTTTCAGGCCAAGGAAAAGCAGTGGCTTATCGTGAGCATGAGCGACTGTGCATTTCCAAGAAGCTGGAGCCCTGCATCGTGCCAACAGCCAAGTCCCTGGACTCTGAAGATGGTACACTCCCTCTCCCATCTGATCCTTAGAGTTAACACGTGCATTCTGTTTTCTGAATGTCACACTCGTTCTCTAGTGATCACTCGACGGGGGGGTCTAGGCTCATTCCATTCCTCGGAATAGCCAACTCAGACCCCCTTTGTCACTATCAGAGCTGCGTACCACACCTGAAGTGAGTGTGGCTGAGATGACATGTAGGCTTTCGCCCGTCTCTCTACCATGCCCTTTAGGCAATGGTCACGTCTGGTGATCTTGCCATCTTTCGATGGTGCCTTTGCCGCTCGGCAGGGCACCTGTACCTCTCTGGTCAGGGTAGTCACGATGGCAAACCAATGCTCTGATAGACCACCATCATGCTTGCACTCTGTGTTTGTGTGTTCCCAACACCCTACCCTCACAGAGTCAGGTGACGCTTGCGAGGAAGAAATCTCCAACGATCTCTACGCGCGCTTTGCCAGGACGGGCACTCTTGTTGACACAGAGACGCACGTCGGTCTCGGTTCTGTCGACGACAAGGACACAGACGTGTTCACACGGAAGGAGCTCGCTCGCCGTGAGAATTGCGAGCCCCATGAGCGCTGCTGGTTTGATCTGCTTCGCATGTGCTCGGGCAAGGGGCAGACTTCGTCAAGGCTGCGCATGTGCTCCGATCCCAAGTGTCACGGTGGAGTGGACTCGCCCATGCACCAGTGCGCCGACAAGACTAAGCAGCATGTGTGGCTGATCTGGGTAAAATTCAGAAAATTGAACGGCTTTATTTTTTGGAGAAAACACACAAAATAACTGATCTGGTTTGAACAACAATCACTCATCATTTGATGAGTTTTTATTCAATTTGAGTGAAACTTTCGCCAAATGAAAGTTTTTGTTGTGTGTGTTCAAATCACAACAGTTCGAATTCGAATTCGAATTTGAACTTGAATTTTTAATTCAAATTTAAAATTGAATTCAAATTTAAAATTTAAAATTTAAACTGCCAAAAATTAAAATTTTCAAATTCTGATTTCAGATTATGAAAGCTCACATCGGGATTGCTATAGAACGATAACTAACTCAAAATAACAGGTAGCAGATTAATTTCTGGATTTTACCCAGATCAGCCACATGTGCGCAGTGAACTCAGGGCTCGTGCAGCACGCCGAGCCACCGATGAAGGCTCAACCAAAGCTTCCAAGTCCTCCCGCGCGAAGTCAGAGAAGCCAAAGAAGTCGACCTCTTCTCCTAAGAAGAAGACAAAGAAGGCCTGATCAGGTCCTCAGCTGGGTGATAATGGATCACCTGGCACAACTCGTGAGTCACAGACTCACACAACTCAGGCAAACATGCCAACAAATGATGTCGTCATGCAACACAAGTTGTCTGCGACAACATCACGCTGTGTTTCGCCAGTGGAGGTGGATGAGGAGCAGCCAGCGAGAGCATTAGCCGATGCTGCCCATCAGATTGGTGCGGTCGTCGCTGAGGCTGCTCGCGCTTGCCCTGCATCTCGCGCTGCGCTGGTGCAGCTGTGCTTCGACGCTGCCTCTGAGGCCACACGTGGGGGCGACGTCTCGACGCTGCTTCGTGGCGCTGACTGCTCTAAAGAAGACGATGAGGCAGCGCTGTTGGGGGCTGCTCTACTTTGTGATCCTCCACTCACTGTAAAGAGTGTTCAGGCTCATCTCGATCAGTGGCTCTATCCTCCGTGCTGTGCTGTGCTGGCCCTCGAGGCACCGCTCGCTCTCGGTTGTTCTATCGACGCGTCGCTCACGCTGCGCATGCGCTGTATCAACATGATGAATCAGCTCTACTTCGCATGGTATACGCGAGTTCACGAGTCGGGTTGCGCCGTGAGGAACAATTGTGGCGCATCGGCGAATGCCACAGCCAGTCACAATGCACGGGGCACGCTCTCAGCTGTATCGCCTCTGGGCTTTGTCGAAGCATTCGGCGGCATTGGCATGACGGTGCGCGCCCTCTCTCGTGATGGCCTCGTGCCCATAGGCATATGTGAAAACAATCCCTTGTGCCTATCTCTTCTTGCCCGTGACTGGCCTCAGGCCAACTTCTACTCGGAGATTGGAAGCGCTGGCGTTCGCGATTGGTGCGAGTTCTCACTGGGGGTCCGTCCTGCACTCCTTGTGCGGAGTGTGGCAAGATGTCAGGCTCGGCTTATCCGTGCGCGTCGCAACTGAGTGACATGGCCCGAATGGCAAGCCACTTTGATGTGGACCTCGTGGTCATCGAAAATGTTGCTGACCTGCTGCGCTTCAAGGATGTGCTATAGCATGCTGACCAACAATTTGCCACGGCAGGATACGCTCGCGTTCTCACGTTCATGGTTTGTCACAATGAAGTAGGGGGGGCATCGTCCCGTCAGCGCCTCTTAATTCCTCTGGTGTGAAAAGGAAAGCTTGTCACACCTTCTCCCTCCTCACATCACGTGGGAGAGGGAGGCAGCTGATGATCTCCGACGGCATTTACTACCTGTGGACAATGTGCCTGTGCCGAGTCGTGTTGTGTGCGTGTTCACTCCTTTTCTGACTCCACGAAGGAGGAGAAGAAGAAAGATTCGAACAAAGATGGTCTACTGCTCGCTGGTCACATCAAATTTGTCATCAGGGCTACTCTCTGCTTCAAGAAGCCGGTCCCACTGACGTTGTTGAACCTACCACACTAGTGACGAAGCAAGCTCGGCGTTGGCAGCTCTCTTCACTTCACACCGCAGGGTGTAATTTCCTCCATGCACTTCCAGATGCATATCCGGCTCCGCTGCACCAGCAAACCTATCACCTGTTCAGTGATGCCGCTCTCTTGCACCGCTCTCTTAGGAGCACCCGTTCCATCGCTCGTCCGGAGGGTATTGGCACGGAATGTGGTGGACGCTTCCGCTATCTGTGGAGCAACAAACGCATATTAAGATACCTCATCTCGAGTTCCTCGCTGCCGTCATCAATTTTGTGTTGTTTGCTCGAACTAAGCTGCCACCAACGCCTGACAAACTAAATCTGCACATTGTCAGCCACATGGATGGACTAGCAGCGCGGCAAGTCCTAGCCTCTAAAGATGGTGACAGAAACCTAACTATCGCAACATTGGCCCAACTGCACTTTTTCCATGGCATCGTTTTTTTCGCATGGTGAATTCGCTACTGGAACCAGTGAGTTTCCCGATTTTGCGTGACTGTCCTACCCTCACCTCACGGCCAGTTTCGGCTTCGACCCATTCGGCCTGCACGATGACAAAGGTCGTTCGCCGAGGGAGCGGGCACGCCCGCAGGGCAGGCCGAGGAGACGTGCCTCGGTCTGCACCTCAACCCGGGAACAACCTCAGCTAAACTTCTCTCTGCTCGAAACATCACTCGTGTTGAACGCTGCACGACACCACAACTCGCCAGCTGCTTACGACCGATGCCCGCAAGCTCAGGAACCTCTCCCTCGAGGGGGGGGGGCATCCATTCGGGTCACTTACCCAAAAAGAGTGAAGAAGTTGAAGCACTACGATTCACAAGATCACATGCTCCACATGTGGCGCAAGCGCATGCGGGGCGCGCTTCGCGCCTCCCGCGACCATGATCTAGACGCTGCCAAGAGAACACAGCAGCGGGCGGAATGGCCACTCTCCAAGCTGCCATTAGGTTTAGAAGTAGCACTCTTCTCATCCTTCACAAACAAACAAGACTGGCAAGCGGCTCTTAGAAATCAAATCAAGCTTGTGTCCGCCTACTTGGATCCATGCAAGTGCTGACGGCATCGGGCGCAGCACCAAAATTTTTGGTTCAAGTCTTTTAAACAGATAACTTCCCATCATCCACATCCTCCACACCTATTCAAACTTACGTTCCTCTCCACCATGTGCCCATGATACTGCCAAACACGGAAGCTGCAATCATCACCAACCCAGCGACATGAGCATCCCAAAAACGTAAATGTGCTGTGGCAAAGCTGGTGGCTGGGCTGTGTGCAGGGCCTGCCGCATTGGAGCTGGGCTTTGGCGGGTGCCACCCAGCGCACTGGGGTTTCGCACGTGCTAACACACAACCGCCACTCTGCCCCGCACCAAAACCAAGCTAAATAGCCAGGCATGCAGGTTCTTCTTTTATGTGCATGTAAAGGCTGCTTTGCATGCGGGTGGTGTGCTGTATTTCCGTTGCTCCCTGTTAGCCGCCACTGCTGCGATGGCAGCATACTGGCCCTTTCACTACGCAGCTGGAAAACCCCCCAGTTAAACTGGCACTCTAAACCATCAGGTGTTCAGTGTTGTTGATGAGCTGGCACACAAAACGCGCTTGACAGCCACTAAGGAGAAGTAGTTGACAAGCACACACAATAAAAGTGAACAAATAATGCTACTGCGCGTCTACAGTTGTCACACAGTGTCCAAAAGTTGGGATTCTTTCCCCTGCATAGTAACTTAAGACTCCACTGTTCACAGTTTACTTTTAGGGGAGCTGTCATAAGTTTGGCCCCGAGCGCTTACATCGCCAATACTTTTGTGGTCATCTGTCCATTCCATGTGAAATGCACCCTGACGGACGGAGGTTAGGCCAGTAAAGTTCAGAGTTACTGAGCTCCACGGAGAAGGTGTGGTGAAACTAGCACGACCAGGATAACCTTAAGCGCAGAGCCACTTTTCAGAACATTCTTAGCTCTATAAAGCATGCTAGTATGAGATCAGGAGTAGGTCAGCACGGGACAGATTGTTGGGCCTCGCGATCTGTGCGTTCGAATGAATGCCCTCCGAAAAAGTCACGTTGAGCTTGAGTCAAGTTGGCCGGGAGGACTGCGCGTCGGTAAGAATCGTAGTAGTTCAAGGCTGCACTGAACGCAGCGCATGGGATACCGTTGAGCGCACAAAGAGAGACCAAACGCCGCCATGGAGCCTGCAAACTGTTCCGCTGAGGTTGGAGCTCGCGCTTCAATAGTATGGGCTAACATAAAGGTCAGGAACTGACATAAGGGTGTTCTATGCAATACACATGGCAATACACATGGGGGTCTATGCCATACACATAGGTTGACACTCGTACTTGAGCCAACTGATCAATGAATGTCCAGCGTGCCATGTCAGAGGCAATGCTGACTGATGAATGAGTGCCTGGCCTGCCGTGTCAACAGGCTTGAATTAATGCCTCGCCTGCCGCGTCATCACTTCAGAAGCAAACTTGGAATCCAGGAGTAGATTGGCGAGAGCTGGATTGTTGCGATATGCTTTAGAGATGGAGTCCAGGAACTGCGCACGGATGATACATCCGCCTTTCCAAATGCGGGCGCATTCGCCTCGAGGGGTCACAAGGCAGATTTTGTATTTGAAGCTCAAAACGCTACTTAAGGTTCACGTACATAATTACCAGTGCACAAAGACTCTAGAAGTACATCAACGAATGGACACTCGACATCAGTGACGGCAATGGTCAAAGTGGAACGGCTAAAGTGGAACGGCTAAAGTGGAACGGCTAAAGTGGAACGGACGGCTAAAGTGAAACGGCTAAAGTGGAACGGCTAAAGTGGAAAGGCTAAAGTGGAACGGCTAAAGTGGAAGGCTAAAGTGGGACGGCTAAAGTGGAACGGCTAAAATGGAAAGGCTTAAGTGGAACGGCTAAAGTGGAACGGCTAAAGTGGGACGGCTAAAGTGGAACGGCTAAAGTGGAACGGCTAAAGTGGAACGGCTAAAGTGGAACGGCTAAAGTGGAACGGCTAAAGTGGGACGGCTAAAGTGGGACGGCTAAAGTGGAACGGCTAAAGTGGGACGGCTAAAGTGGAACGGCTAAAGTAGAACGGCTAAAGTGGAACGGCTAAAGTGGAACGGCTAAAGTAGAACGGCTAAAGTGGAGAGGCTAAAGTGGAACGGCTAAAGTGGGACCCGGGAACAAACCGAGGTCGATTTGCCATCCGAGCTGGTTTCCTGCTTCTTTGATGAGACAAAGACCTTGCGCGTAGCTGACAACCTGCAGATGAGGATTGTAATACCCTAGCACCTTTGCAGGAGGCTTGCTTGTACATCTAGGCGACTCGTATTCTCGCCGCAGTCTCCGAACCATTTTCACATCATGACATGATTAGCCAGCATGCGGCGAGAGCCCTTTGAAATGGATCCGAATCGAATGCTGCTTTGGTCTACCTCGCACATATACCACTAGACAGGTAGACAACAAGCCTACAGGGAAACCATGCTGGTCGACGACACAACAGAATGAGCAACTCTGTCAACCGCTACAACCTGTGTCAATGCTGCACTAATACTTGGCACAACATGCATCAGTGATACACCGCATAGCTGTAACATCTTGCTCACGCATGATCAAGAGACAGCCATGGCGCTTACACACTCTTTGAACAAACGATACAGTTTAATTGATATATGCACGCCCACCACAATTTACACCGTCAAGTATGACCAAGGCAAAGTGAACATACATGCGAATAAATAAGTACATATACAAGGGCAGACTTTGACCGATGGATGGATGGATTGGATGGATGAACGAACGAATGGATACATGAAAAAATCAATGGTTAGTACAAGAGTAGCCTGCCATGGTCAACATCTTCGCTCTGACATTCATTTATGAAACGCTGATCAAAGTCAACCTCCAACGCTGAACTCAAGTGAGCTCATATAGGTATAGATATCACCTTCGCAGCAAACAGTGCGGCTTTAACGTCCTCCACCAAGCTGAGCTTGTCAGCAGATTCAAGCTGTAGACGCGAGCACATGGTTAGTGTCGCTAAACCATACGACGGTGTTGGCAAAGCGATGAATGGCAATAAAATTGACTCCTGTTCCGCAAGATCAATGGTTATTGATACTGAGCACTGGTTAGCGTTCTGTACCGAGACGTTGCTGTTCCTCTAATATTAGTTGCTGTACCGAGACTGTTGCTATTCCTCTAATATCAGTTGCCTCCACTCACACTTGCCCTTGACCTGTGCACACCAACAAACTCAACCACCCGCCCGCACGATTATGCACACACATACGTGCGCCACTAACCTGAATATGCCACCCTCGCCCTTCATAGGCGCTTATGCTAATGGCATACTAATTTGTTGAGGTGCCTCGATGCCAAGATTATAACATTGGAATCTCGACCAACGAAGTATGCAAAGGAAGTTCTCAAGCAGGAACCGGTGATCGGCGAATTTTTAACAGCATAAACCTGACGTCATGCCACAGATGTTCTAAATTCACTGATTTATGCACTGATTCCGCTGAACGGACCCTCATTCTCAAGAAGCATCTCGTGCGACAGTGTTCAACGTTCAATGCCCGTGATTATAAGCTCCTCAAGTGGATGCGAAGATGAGATAAGGCGATAGTGATGAACGCGTTCAGACTACATATGACACAAATGAAACCAGAACTCAAATGGATCTCTGATCCCCTACCTTGGATCATGCCAGCCTCGGGGGGAGGGGCGAGGGGGTTCTGATCATAAGGAAATGAGGAAGGCGCTCTTGCCTTGGGAGGTCCGAAGAGAGTCTTGCTGGCAAGGACTCTCTCGTCTTTTCGGCCGCTTACGTATCGGGTGTCAAGAGCAGCAGCCATGACGCTGCCAACCACGGAACGTTCTGCAGCCTCTTGAATCGTCCAGCGTCCAGTTCCCTTCATACCTAAAGACTGGTATGTTACAAATATTTGTGCATGAGAGGGTTTGAGCGTTTACATATACGTGTATGCTCTCTCTCTGTCTGCAGGGTGCACATGGTAACAACACACGTCTCATATTGATAGAACCCTCCTTTTTATACACAATAGACCCCTCATCATACATGATGCATAGTAATAATGCACTGCCCTTACAGATCACGATACAACCCAGCTCCCCCGTAACCCACTTTCAGGTGCTTGCTTCACATGACGAGCTGACCTGAGCCTCAAACCCTGCTCTCCCCCACTCACAGTCATCCTGCCGCCAACACTTATGCCCTCGAGAGTCCTGGTAAGGACGGCAACTAGTTGGCCGCACGTTTGTTATGGAGAGTCCCAGTGAGGATGGGAACCAGCTGGCCAGGTGAGCGTTTGCACCTACTGCTATCTGTGTGTAGAAAGCAGTCCCTACTCCTCAAAGCATTGGCATAAACTGTATTCACGGACTAGGTTCAGGGGTCCGTATGCGTGTCTGATATCGGATAACGAATAAATTCCAGCGAATGTGCTGTTTCTACGGCTGCTTTGAACCGCAAGAGTGCCTTGGACTGCCATAATGACGACACGGGGCATATCATGTGTAAGAGGGTGGGGGCGGGGGTCTAGCAGGTAGCCATAGGCTCCTGTCCCCCTGAATTGCCATAATGATGACGGCAGAGTGGCATGGAGGATAGGAGCGCAGGGGGCGCTAATTAGAAGGCAAGGTCAGCCAGGAAATGAGATGAGGTCACAGCCAAATCACCTGTCTTGTCAAGAATTTGATCGACCAAATATCCATTCGCCTCATCGCCGCCTGCGAGCGAAAAGAATACGCTCATTCCAGGGGCAGGAAATAGCATCACTGCAGGCAGGAAGACCGGGCTGGGAAGACAAAGCGTTTGCAATATCAATCCACAAATTGTGACAACCTTGGAAACGCTGACCAGCAGATGGATATTGGTTGATCAGATCCTTTGTAAACGCTGACCAGCAGATGGATATTGGTTGATCAGATCCTTTGTAAACGCTGACCAGCAGATGCATATTGGTTGATCGGATATGCGATCAGAACCCACACGGTCGCAGAAGATGGTGCACTTTTGTTAGACGTGGCTAACCGTGCCGAAGACTTAGTATTTCCAGGTGCTCCGTCGGAAGTGGAAGAATGTCTGAGCAAGCAACTGTTTTTCTTTGCTATGCTTTGATGGTAGCTTCCGAGGCCATCAAATGGGCGATGAGGGCGAGTGACGCTCACCTGGCATGACGCTGGAACTGTCCCTCATTCTGGATAAAATCAAGAGTGGTAAAGGATGTGGTGCAAGATAATGGTGGCTGCTTTCATGTACTCCCAGCCAAGACTGATAATGGGAAACATTCGCTCCATACTTTGACGGAGTAGCTCATTGGACATTGACAATGTGCAAACCTGTGTGAGCAACGGAAGAAGAAAGGTTTGAATGTGCGCGCACGTGCGATAGTTGAATGCGCGCGCACGTGCGAAAGCCACAAGCCACATGCAAATTGTACGAGAACTTACCGAAGATGAGGTTCCTCTAGCATCAATATGCATGCGATAGCCACCTCATACCAATATGCACAGACGATAGCCACCTAACAAAATATTTCCGATAATCGGAAAACGATGTAATTTGCCCAGCAAGGAAGGTATCCCGCCCCGACCCATCCAGGAAGCAAGCTGGCCCTATGCTCTTTTACCTTCCTTCCCTGCCCTTTCGGCGTCCTTCCATCATTTAGCTTATTGAGTTCATATAGGGCATCCAACTGAGCACGCTGCTCGCATGTTCCAACTGAGCACGCTGCTCGCATTTTCTTTTTGTTGTGCAACGGGAGTAGCACAAGCGGCAGATGGCTCTGGGTCAGGGTTGCTCAGGATGAGGGGAGGGAGGGATTTCACGCTAGCATCAGCGGCCAGGTTGCGCTGAGGGAAGCGGTGGGAACACCTCTGGTCAGCATAAGCGGTGGGGTTGCCATGGGAACACCTCTGGTCAGCATAAGCGGCGGGATTGCCATGGGAACACCTCTGGTCAGCATAAGCGGCGGGAACACCTCTGGTCAGCGTAAGCGGCGAAATTGCCATGGGAGAGAAGATTTCTGTTTAGCAGAAAAGTCCGGTGTGCGTGATCCAGCAAGGAGCGAAAAGGTTGCCTAACCTGCAATCGGAGAGTCTTTCGTCTTGAAGATGGTCGCTGTGATCTCGATGAGGTAACTCTCGAGCTCGCTCCGGTTCCATGCCGAGAACACGTCCCCAATCTCAGCGTTGCTCAGGCCTGCAGCAAGAATATTGTATGGACGGTACGGTACCTATTTACGAATGTCATCTCACAGTAGCTTTGAGAAATATTTTCCAACAACCCGAATCATGTTTATGATAGCGGCCGATTACCAATCGAGACACCATCACCTTTCCGATTGTTGTTCTAACACAATCAACCAACCTGCATTCTAGATGATGATCTAGATGATGACCATCACTCCTTCATAGATTACTCCCGACCCAGTTACCTCCAATGTGCTTCAAAATATCGTACGATTCCGCTATCAGCTGCATGTCACCATACTCAATGCCGTTGTGCACCATTTTGACGTAATTCCCAGAACCAATGCCTCCGATGTAAAATGTGCATGGCCCATCATCGACCTGGATGGAGCAAAGGTGGAGAAAAGAAGCAGATAGGGTATAAGTCCACTGATGATAACGACATAGCTCGCTTCAGCATAGTGGGATTTACAACACTGGGGTCGGGATACGAATTCAACAATGAGGTGCGGCAATGCAAGATGCGACCTGGGCTGCACACTTTTCCATTATTGGCCGAATAATTTCCCAGCCCTCCCTTGGTCCACCTGCAGGCATGAAAAAATACCTCACGCGGAAGTTGGCTGTGAGAAACAGGATCCTAACCTGCATTACAAGTGACAGGTGATTCGTTGCCAATCAGGGTAATAACTGTCACCTGCCTTGGTGATTTCAGATCAGGGTCACAGGCTGCACTGAGGTCAAGGCCCTCTGCATCTCAGTGGAGATAGGTTGTATGTTTATGTCTTCACCTGCATTGTCTGTATGTGAGCCACAAAGGATGCACTACTTTCATGCACGTGTATATTTACAACACAAACGAATTACAACAGTAAACACGAAAATACACACCCTAATCCTCTATCTAACCCTATTCCTAACCCTAACCCAATGGTAGTGCAGAGTCAGTTTGGAAGTGATGGCAGTAGACGTTCGCATGACTGATACTCAGAATGATGGTCTGGAACAGAACTGATTATTCGTGTTGTGTGCTGCAGACAAGGATGGGCTATTCTTTGGATAACCTGGCATGATCGATGGACCATTGCGTGCACCCTCTTCTCCACCAGAGATACCCATCCCCTGGGACGCCAATGCTCAGGTCGATGTGTAGCATAAGGTAATGACATGAAAGCAAGTTTGAATGGCTCATTATGGTTCAATTAAGGGGAAGCTTGGCGCATTCAGTCAAGTTCATTCACAATGATGAGGAGAACGAGAAGCGGTAATGCCAAAGAGAGCAGCATGACTGGGAAGTCGGCTAGCACTGCTCCCTGGATTACCATGAACATTATCTTCTGTGGAAGGAGCTCTTTTGCACGGCGGACGCTATTTGGGAACCTTCAGCGGCGAGCTCGGTGAGCTCGGTGAGCCTGGAGGTAGATTGTTATGACCATACACTATCTAAGATACGATTGTGTCTAACTGATCCTGATCAACATTCTGCCACAATCTTTGACAAAGTGAGGACGGTGTTGTAATACGAAATGAACACAAGTCTATGCATTACGAATCCATAGCCAAGGTCGAGTGACCATTCATTGCCCCCATCCACGATCAGATCACCTGTGATGTCACAGACAGAATCATCTCTGTTGTTCGCAATTTTCAACCGTCTCATTCAACCTCCCAGCACAATACTTGAAGGGAGCCTGGCCTTCCTTACCAAACCCTTTGCACCTGGCTCCATGTGCTCAGCCAGGTTGCTTATCGTCTTATCTACTGCTGCCCCTGCGACGACAAGGATGACAACAGCACGTGGCTTTTTGAGTGATCTGACAAAGTCTCCGATGTCATGGTACCCTGTGAGCCCATTGACGTGCTCTGTTTTGGCGCGGGCGACCTGCATGGAGAGAGGATGTGCGGAGGAGGAGGGACGTAACATAGTCTCCAAGAATGGGCAAGAAGGGCACAGCAGGGCAGGAAAAGGGTGTTGGGAGGTCAATTCGAAGAGTGCTGTGGCTAGCAAAACTGCACGATCAGGCAATTTGCGTTCGGAGCGCATGCGGAGTCCGCATGCGGACACAAATAGGCGCGTGTCTACCGTGTCGTCCACTTTCGAAGTTGTGCGGTTGCAAACGGCGACTGAGAATCCATGATCCGCCATGTTGAGGGCAAAATTTTGACCCCTCAAGGTAGTTGAATGTTAGTGCCTGAGTGCACATACATACGACATGACATGAGTAATTGAAGGAAACATCACAACAATCAAATGGGATGACATGACTGCCAGCCCATATAGTCCGATATCGTGCGTCATGTCCACGCGGCGACAGTTGCCGTTGATGACAGGCTGGTTGGTCTGCACTTCGCAAACGGATGGCAGGCTGGTCTGCCGTAAACGGCGGTGTCAGATGGCGAGTGCCCTCATGCTGTGTGCCGGGTGAGACTCGGTATTCTGGGGCTGAGCTTCTGTGGTGATGTGAGTTGCACTGCAAATTTTCACGCAACAGCGTTGCGTTGTCGAAAAGCCAGAGATGGGCCTGCGGACTTTTGAGGAAAATCGCAACCTCGAAACACTGCGGGCTTTATAGAACTCCCTGCGGAATTTTGAGGACCATCCCTGCGGACTCCCTGCGGACTTCCTGCGGACTTGATCCCAAAACAGTTTGGTAGCTTTTTCCAACGAAGCTTTCGGACTTTTGAGCACAATCAGCCACAAAACCCATCGCAGCACACTGCAAACTGCGCTTTTAAGAACCTGGCAAACTGCACGCCCAGCTTAAAAAAAACCCCAGCAATGTCCGAAATTATGAGCATCCACTTCTGTTTGATTCTGCTAGAGCAAGTTTCCGTTCAAGAACCACCCTTGGCTCACAACCAGGGGACAACCGCGGTACCACCACCCTACCCAAAAACACTTCACGGTGGGCTCAGTTGGGATCGAACCCAAGGCCAGTCTGTGCCAACCGCAAGACCTGCCCGTTCGGCCACCCAGCAGTCAGTGATTAGCAGACGTCTCGAAAGTCTTTGTCAATCGGGAGACTGCCCCAACCATTACCTGGCCAGCCGCTAGTTGGTACCAAACTGGTTGTTAGCGTCACGACATCTGGCTGAACTGGATAAAATATAGGATTTGGATGGTTTTTGACATTTTCAGTGTGTTAATTGTTCTACATTAACCTTACTGTGAACTTTCAGAATCTGAAAACAGAATTCAAAAAACTAATTTTTTTACTGTTAAAAATTTGAATTTGAAATTCGAATTTAAATTCAAATTCAAATTCAAATTTAAAATTTAAATTTAAATTTGAAATTGAATTCGAATTAGTGCTATCTAAATGCAAATCGAAAAAACTTTCAGTTGGTGAAGATTTCGTTCGAATCCGATGAAACCATGCAAAATGATGGCTGTATATCATTCAAACCAGTTCACTTGTTTTTTTAGTTTTATCAAAAAAATGTCCGCGCCGTAAGTACTATGTTTTATCCAGTTCAGATACACATGCGGTGGACCACCACCCCTACGATCTCACGAAATGCCCGAATTCAGACCACATTTGGGCTGAATTCTGCAGTGCGCCTTTTCACTTTATGTGCGGAAAGGGCCAAAGGGCAGCCTGGCCTCCTGCAAACAGGCTGGCACCCTGCTGGCACCCTGCTGGCACCCTGCTGGCACCCTGGAAAGCACCCAGATGGGGTGCAAGATTGTTTAAATGTGCAATATTAAGCTTGATTATGAATAAGGGGATAAAGTATAAGTTGTGCAGTTGTTATTAGGGATTATTAATGCAATCTCAAGTATAAGTACCTCTCTCAACTGCCAAATCAACACTCAAACTTCAAGTAGTGTTGAAAAGAATGGCACAAAAGTAAGTTCCTACTCTACTTGTGCTCCTATTTAAACTTCTACACCTTTCTACACCTCGGTTTTCGGCCTATCTCCCACGCCAACCGCCTGCCAGTTGCTTAATCGCATTGGTTAAGAGCCGTACATTCGACAAAGCAACAAATCAACAAGGAAACTCACCCTTGCACACCTTGCAAGGCAACTCGACACCTTCGAAACCCTCGACGAGGTCGCCGGCGAGGAATTCGACATCTTTGAAACGCGGAGTGAGGCCACCGGCGAAGTCGACCACATCCACCAAGCGCAGATCGACGCAGCAGTAGACGATTTGAAGGGGCTTGTTACGCACAAGCACGAAAAGCTCCACGGCACCCTTCGACGTCACCGCGAGGATATCATCCAGCAGCTCCAAAAGTGGCTGCATCAAGCAAAAGTCGACTACCGGCACGACCTGCGGCGCGAACTGAGCACTCTGCGCAACTTCGTGAGCCACGACATTGAGAAGACAACTGCCAGGGCCGTGAACGACCTCAAGGGCTGTATCGAACTCCCAAAGGGAGTTGAAACTTCAATCGACGACGTAGCAGAACGCGCCGTGCGCATAGCTTCGAGCGACGCCGTGAACGACACGTTGAGGCAAGCAGTGGCAGCAGCGCGAGCTTTGGACTCGCCCAAGAAGACGCTTCCAGAGAAGACTGCTGCAGGAGAAGAACCAAAGAAGCAAGTGTCGAAGACAGCTGCAGAGCAGGACGTCGCAGAAGCTCGACGTGACCAAAAAGAGTGTCTCTCGACACCCTCGACTAACGAGAACTTCGCTGACGTTGCTGCAGAGCTCTTTGGAGAGCCTCTGCAACTTGCTGAAAACGAGCCGCTCCTCTACGTGACTCAAAAGTCAAAGACCCCTAAAGTCTCCCCTCTCGTCAACAAAGGAACTCTCGACGCTGAGCTCGCTCCTATCGCTCTCAAGATCTACAACGAGGACAAGGAGACCTTCGACCTCTCCAAGTACACTCGTGCCTTCTTCGTAAGGGCCCTAAAACTCCAAGGTCCCCTAATCTCCGAATTCGACATCCCTCCAAGTGCCTTCGACACTCAACAAGTGTCCAAAAAGGCCAAAGCCCTCATCTCAAGGTTCTCTACTAAGGTAGTGTGCACCATAAAGAGGAGGAAAGAGGCCCGAGAAGAGAAGAATAAGGGCAAGCAAACCACTAAGGTAGCTTAGCTACATTCGACATTAAGAAAGAAAGGAAAGTAAGGCAAATCGACCTTAGTTTGGTGTGAAATAAGAAACAAGAAACCCAAACAAAGGCGAGTGCCCCTTCCCTGCCTTCGGCCATCTACAAAAGAAAGCACAGGCGCGCCGGGAAACAGCCGCAGTCGCCAAATCGGAAAACAAACACACAGCCGGTGTGCAAAAGTGCACAATCAGCTGAGCGTCGTACTACAGAAACAGGACAGCAGCCGACACATCCACAAAGCCGCGCACTCCGAGCGGGCTTTGTCTGCGAATTTAATAAACAAGCGGAACCCCGAACTCCGAACTCCGAACTCCGAACAGCCGCACGACCCGCGGCACACAAAACAGCAAATCAGTAAAAAACAGCACAAACCGCATAACCGGCAAGCGACGTTAACTGGCCAGTGAGCCGACAAATCCACAAGGCCGCGAAATCCGAGCGGGCCTCGTGTGTGAACTCAAGGGACAAGCGGAACTCCGAGCCGCCCAGCTGCGCAACCCGCGGAAACACAAAAACAGCAAAAACAGCACAAACCGCACAACCGGCAAGCGACGTTAACTGGCCAGTGAGCCGACAAATCCACAAGGCCGCGCCTTCCGCAGTGGGCTTCATCGGCGCACTCGAGCAACAAACCGAACTCCGCGGGCTTAGCTCGACACACCGCAGTCCGGCATGGCATCAACTTTGAAATTTTCACCGCCGACCTGGAACTCTGACAAAGCATCGCCCACATGGCGCGACTTCTGCCACCAATTTGAATCCTTTGTCGACTATCAAGCACATGGATCCGTTCTACCTGACCTAGCTTGCAAAGTGCTTGGCAAGTCACGAAATTTTGTGGCTAGCAAACACACGCAAGTAGATGATGCGATCAGCTATGTGCTGCCTGAAGCAAATGAAGCCGACAACAATGACGGCGAGGACGCAGAGGCCGCCCAGGCACCTGAGCGTGTGGTGAATTCGGTGGCGGATCTAACTCCGGAAGAGGTTGCGTTGGACAGGAGCATGCACAACATTTTGGACAACTGTGTTTTGGGCTCCAAAAGAACTGCTTTGACCACCATTCAAACTCGGAGCTGGATTCAAGCCTGGGTATCTCTGCACCGTGAAATGGGCGCTACTACGATCAAACGCAAAACCGTCATCATAGGCGACCTCATCAAAATGGAGTTTGAGCCGTCACCCGCCAAGTTCAAGCAAGCAACATTGGACCTGGTGCAACGATTCTACGAGACCAACATCACCATGGAAGAATTGATGATGTACTGCATCACTCAATCATTCCCGGAAGAGTACCGCTGGATGCCAAAATCGATTTTTGGACATCAGCCTCCATTGCGGATTCGCCTCCGAATAAGGAGGCCATCATTGACGACGACGAGCTCGCATCTCAACACGCTAGTGCGGAATCCTTGGCTATCGCCGTTTCACACGTCACCCCTCGCAATGGTGAGGCGGGTGGGCATCTTGGATTCAGGTGCTGACCAACACGCATTCGCTGTCTGTGCGCCTGAACTGCGATCGGCACCATCGCCAACGACGCACACCCTGCCTTTGCCAGGCACACATCCGAAATTCGAACAGCACCGCGACAAGCGAATTGCACGTTGCTTTTGCTATGGGCAGCCTCGGGTTCCCAACAGCAGCGTCATGCGCGGGGCGCACCTTGAGTTTGCCGTGCGTGCACTCAAATTGCCACCAGCACCCTGAAATGCGAAGCGCACTGTACATTCCAGATCAAAAATAATTTAAAAAGGCCGAATTTGGATTGGTTCGCGCGAATGGCAGAATTCACTCTGCCGTCCCCTGCGTCATGTGCACATGGCGACTTGCAAGTTGTAATCCTTGGCGGGCGCCAGTGTGCATTCGCGATTGACGTTGCTGAGGTTTGCTGGCGTGTCACTTGCTAGTCTGAAGCTCCTGACAATGCTCAGGTTCATGCACGCTTGTTTAGCGAGATGCGCTTGGACAACATGATTAATCGCCTGCGATCAAGTGGATTGGCGGTCCACAAAATTTCCACAAAACAGTGGATTTCTGTGGAAGCCTTCATTCGTTTTGTGATCATAGAGGCAGGGTCCAATAGAAGCACTTCAGTGACGCAGAAGCTTGAGCAGCCTGACTGAACTGATGTTGCGTGAAGTTGATCACAAATTGAGCACCCATTAACCCGAAAACTGACTTGAAACTGGAGCTTGTTGCGGTGTAATAAACTAAGCATCCATCACTGAAAACTGAACGGGGTGACTGAGTTCCAAAGTAAAAACTGATTAGGCTAAGAGGCACCTTTCAAAAATCTAAGTCTGATTGAGGTGACGTCGCATGTCATGCACTCATGATCTGAAACAGGAAGTATTGAGTGGCATTTAATGTGATTGGGCTTGATTAGCTTCCTGACTACTTTTTGCACTTTGTTTGTAGGTGTGGGCAGTTCATGTGCTTTCGGGAAAACCATTTTAATTAGCACGCTGGTGTTTTAAGAGGGCACTAGGGAGGCCCGCCAGCGGGCACAAACCCCAAATTAACCTACATGCCCCTTGCGCTCTCCGGTCACCCACAGGTCGCTACCACTTGCGGCTACCCTCTCATTCCCACCCCGCCCATCTCCCCGTGCGCTCGCCCCACTCGCTCTGCTCCTATCTGCGTCGGGCTCTCGCGCTACTATCCCATAAGCGTCCGTCTCGCACACAGCATCAAAAAAATGTCTGTCACATCGCCGTGCACGCCTCTGTTTTTTTTCCTGGTCCGTGAACCTTCGATTTTCGACTTTTTTCGAAACCTCGCTTTTCGACCTCCCAGCCGGTTTCCCATCACTGTAGAGTCTTCCCGACCTCCCGCCTTGTATTTCGACGCGTTCTCCGCTCTGCTCGCCACCTTCC
>Ga0099797_100466_pt1 | contig 26181 bp, 10 predicted proteins | sample Uncmet_Sort48C_1_FD_89871 | JGI IMG/M metagenome (GOLD analysis project Ga0099797, IMG submission 89871) | Marine eukaryotic communities from CALCOFI LINE 67, Pacific Ocean - C012_Sort48C_1 | ecosystem: Environmental > Aquatic > Marine > Oceanic | place: Pacific Ocean: Monterey Bay | collected... | reverse complement strand
AGGCATTGAGACGAGAGCTGACTAGGGCAGCAGTGCCAAAAGAAAGGCCACTTCCGCTCCCATGTGCGGACCCATGTGGAGTCTTTGAAAGTCGAGGTAGATGGTGGTTAGACTTAGCAGAGTTTGGATTCTGGTTAGGATTTGTCTGATCAGACTTACTAGAATTAGACTTAGAGCCTGAGTTTAACCTGTTAGAGTCTTTTTTTTTTCCTTTAACTTGATCCTGACATTGATTCACATATTGCGATATACTCAGAGGCGGAAACCTTAGAGCGTCACGTAACAGTCGGTCGGATTCAATGTCTTCTGGGCCCTCTTTTATACTGCCCATCAAACGACGGCTGCTATTTCCCATAGACAAATTGCGGTTGGTCCGAGCATTCTCAGCATCTGCCTTTTTCTTGTTAGCCTCAGCAATAGCTTTAAGCTCTTCGGTTTCAGCAGTAGATATAGCTTCTCCAATTTCTTCGAAAAATCTAATTTCGGTCTCTGTAGGTCTCATGTGTGCGATCCTATTTATAAACTGTTCGTTTTCAGACATGCGTCGCTTATTCATAGAATTCTCTGTGTCAGAATTATCGTCAGAATCAGAATCGGATGTAAAGACCGTTGGAGTTTTGGAGAGATTATGACCATCGGAAAGAACTGTTTGTAGTCCCGTTTTGCCATGGGAATCTGAAAGGCTTTGTGTGCTTTGTTTCAGATTCTGATGCTTCAGATTTTGAGAAGATAACTCAGAAATTTTTTGGAGCTGAGAGCAAACCTTTGGCACGGAAGAACCTTTTGGGACGGATTTTATTGCTAAAAGCCCTTTTTTAGCACTAACCACCTTCCGAAGCAGCTCCTTCCCAGAAGAATTTTGGCGAGACAATTCGATTTTCGTCGCTTTTTGTGAACTAGGTTTATCTTTTTCAGCGTTTTCCTGACTCGATTCAGAATTATTCAGACTATTAAAGCTGACAGCGTTTTTGTCCTGAGAATTGCTGACAGCCTTCGTTTCCTGACCCTCAGAATTATTACTGACAACCTTTTCATGATTTTCAGAAGACATCACTGAACTGCCGGCCACGGCACTGCCAGCCACAGCTTCAGCAGTTTGAGAGGAAGCTGTTGCACGACCTGAGCAGAGGAGTACTGGCTGCAGCGAGGTTGGCCCGATTAAGAAGAAGAACACAAATTTGGACATCTTTTTTTTTGAGTCTGACAATGACTGATCCTGAGTTTTTAACTTTCTTCTGAGTTTTTAACTTTCTTCACTGACAATGAATAACACGCTGAGCAGAATTACAATAGCCTATCGGCCCTAATGAAATTGTCAGTAAGAATAGGAATAGACACACTGTCAGAGTTACGGAATTACTCTGTCGGCCTTTTCACGATCTTTTACTTAATGGCTGCGGGATAATTCAACTGAACTCAGATTTCAAAACTGTTGGAGACAAAAACTGCAGCTAATGTTTTAAGCTTATATGTAACTGACAAATAGACTATTTGAAATAGTATACTAGCTGACCACGAAACTGACAAATAGTATACTCGCTGACCATGAAACTGACTCAGACTTACTAAGTTTTTACTTTTTAAATCATTTAATGACTTTGCTTACAAGCGTGATCAAGGCTGTCTTAAAGTTAGGCCCCCATTCAATTGGGCCCTTCACAAGCCTCCAGTCAGCTGCAGTGTCACTCACACTCTGGCAGGCAGCCAGGAGGACCAGCCAGGAGATGTTTTGTTGGCTTACGTATGGAAACTTACCGCAAATGATGTCAATGAGCTAGAGTCATAATGTCAGGGAGACTACTACTGATGAGAATCAAACTCGATAGTCAAATCCAGGACAAATGGAATTATTCAAGGGATAGCATACGAATAGCTTTGGGGGGGGGGGGATCCGTACGGTATCTAAGCTTTTGGGGGGTTGATCAGATCAATCAGTCAGATTCGTATAATCCGTACTGAATCAGAGTAATATGGCTTTTGGGGGGGAGTCTACTAAAAAGTTTTTTTTTTTGGAAATTCAAATTTAGTATTAACTACAAAAATGCCAAAGTCGAAAATATCAACTACAAAAATGCCAAAGCCTCGCAATGGTCTTACAATAGCTTCAGTATGGTCTTTTACAATGAAACTTACAACCAAACTACTGACATAATCATTGAAACTTTTGAACAACTTTAACTGTGAGACAGTGAGCTCACCTTGCGTCCTTTTAAAATTACTTACAACGGGTTACGGTTTGAAATTCAAAAACATTTTGCGCCAAAACTAAAACTTGTTTCTGAGGGGCCTTGAAAGCTGTTTGCTTTTCTTACAACGAACCTGCTGAATAACGGGGAGGAGAGAATCAGATTGACTTGATAGTTAGTCTAGCAAAATGCTGAATGACAGCGAATGCTCCGGAAAATCATTGATACTTCGCTCTCAATTTCGTTTGCATAGTAGTCTTTGCCGAGGTCTTTCCGACAATATCATTGCGGCAGAACACCGTTATGTCACGTAGCATGAACGTGAGTCATGACTATGATGGCTTTTTAAGTTTTTTCGTGACACAGAACATGTGGCATGTGCAAAATCTCAATATGCATTGATGATGCAAAATTTAACAGACTCCGCAACGATGCAGAAGCTGCGTGGTAAAATTGCACTTAAGGTTGAAGTGCTCCTTAACAAAGAACATCAAAAAGACTTAGACTAAGTCTGTCACTGGGCCCCCGTGTCATCTGGGCCCCCGTGTCATTGAAAGAAAAGCTTGCCATAACTTACAGAACAGCTTTTGTTGAGCTCTGCGCGTCTGATATGCTGCTCGCACACTCAGCTGTCCAATTATAAGACCCAGCTCGTCTCTTGATCTGAAGAAGATGGCTGAGATTCAAACTTTTGAGAAGAAGATGGCTGAGAAACAGCCTGTTGAGAATCACCTTGGTCAGCAACAGCCTGCTGAGAATCGCCTTTCTTACAATCGCCTTGCTGAGAAGCAGCAACAGTCTCAACCTTCCACAAATCTCCCAGCACAGTCTCAACCTTCCACAAGTCTTCTAGTATTATATAATGTAAGGCTTTCCCGTCCTTTTTCAAACACTCCATCCGATCCTCGATTTTCTTCTTCATGTCTGCCATAAACCTCACATGCCCGCCGAAACCCAATAATTTCGGAAACATGGGAATTGTAATGTTCGCATGATTTTCGTCACCCTGTGGAGAGTTGTTGTCACCCTCAGGCTCATGATTTTCGTCACAGGCATACGAGGAGCGCCCCGCATAATATGGATTCGCTTCGTTGAAATTCTTGTAAGTATCGCACAAATGCCATGTCCGAACTGTTGGGATTTGTAGTGGACAGCTGAGTATTTCGGTTTCCGTTTTAGACGACTTGCTTCTGCTGATTCTTGTGCTGTTTCTGTTTGTTGTGTCTTGCATAGTGCTGGTCATGATCCTGGACCCAGTGCTATCAGCGCTGCTGCTGAGGCTAGTGGTGCTCTCCTTATACAAAACAAACAGAGTCTTGTAATTTCTCCAATTGTCATCTTCAAAAAAAAGTCTGTTCTTGCCTTTCGATTGTTCATTCGCTTTCTCGAGCATTTTTGTTGTTCGTTTTCTCTCTTTGATAGTTAAAACACGAGGAACCCACTTTTGTGCATCATGCCACGACTCCCGATCTGCGGGGTGCGGAGCGACTTCGGCATGATTCGCAGGAAGCCGGTTGAGGGGGCGGATGTTAGCTGTAGATTTTGGGTGATCGTGATAGGCGCCGGAGTCTCCGTACAATGTTGGGGCTACAGGCAGATAGTATTTCGGACGAGGAACACGAGCAGCAGCATAAGGATGAGAACAGTGTTGGCCCGCGGTCGATGATGATGGTAATGACGCTTTTGATGATGACGCAGAAACTTTTGCGGAAGACAACGATGCTGAAGAAGATGTGGAAACTCGTGAAGATGACGATGGTGTCGCCGTTGAGCATGATGATCGTTGCGAGGCAGCCACTGCTTTCTTTTCCACCCGTTGCGAGGCAGCCACTGCTTTCTTTTCCACCCGTTGCGAGGCAGCCATGGCTTTCTTTTCCACAGCTGACTCCTTTGATGAAACAACTTGTCTCTGTGCGTTTACTGATTTCACTTCCTTCACACTTTGTGGAGTTGCGTTCTGCATCGGACTCACTGCCGACTTCTTCATTGGGATCTGCTTCACTGCCTTCTTCATTGGGATCTGCTGCACTGCCTTCTTCCTCAGTGGGGCCTGCTTTTCTGTCTTTTCCATTGGCGCGTCCTTTGCCGACTTCTTCTTCAGCACCGCCTGTGTGACAATCTTCTTCGCCACCGCCTGTGTGGCAATCTTCTTCATTGCCGACTTCTTCATTACCATCTTTGCCGACTCCTTCATTGCAGATTCTGCCACCACTGCTGCGTGTCGGCTGATCTCTGGCAATCCCCAATCAGACTTCGCAACAGCAGCTTCGCAATCAAGAATGAGTGGCACGGCCTTCGATCGTAATCGTATGGCAGAACTAAGAACTTCTCTGGATCAATGACACTGGAACTTGCGAACAGTCTTCTCTTGAACTTGGCAAATGGCCTCTTCTACTTGTATCTCAACACATTCACCAATCATTCTGTCATCACGGACGCAAAATTCCACACGAATTATTAATATCTCGCAAATTAATGAACTACTATTAGCGACACTTCACTGGTAGTAATCATTGCAGACGCAAATTGGCACACCATACTGAACGCAAAATGTCCAAAAACCTCTCCTCTGGCTTCAAATCATCTGAGTAATAAAACCTCCACAGCTCTGACGACACGCAAACTTACGCATTGATTAATGCCATGGCTGAAGTAGTAGACCTACTTGATGATTTATATCAAGCTGTAGCCTCACTTCATCGAGTGTCGCCGAAAGATTTGGTATCGTGAGTTGGATCCGAATGGCGTCGATAGCATAAGAAGGCCCATCCCGATTGTCATTGGGAGAATTAGAAGCATCCTGCGTCGAATAAATTTTACGACAACCCTCAAGGTTGTAAATGACTGAGTCGTGACCGATACTCCAGTTGGTTAGAAATAGAATTCCTGAATTTGCACTCGGAGTCGACGGCAGCTCACTATTGGCAACTTTAACGAGACCGTGGCCGACTTTAGCAAGGACTAACTTCCGGGAATCGATTCCGAAGCCCCTCTGTGGCCTCACTTCCTCGATCTCGAAATCTTTCACGAAGTTTGGATCGGCGGAAAATCTTTTGTACCAAGCGGAAAACTGTTGCGACGCTGATATAGTATTATCGGAAGAAATTTGAAACTGTTGTGCCGACGGCGTCACTGGCGCTGATATATCGGAATTTGGAGAAAACAGTTGGCTCCTCAAAGAAGAAGAATCAATGGGCTTACCAAAAAGATCAACGAGGATTTTCAGTAAATCGATTGGGGACTGCTGTGGAAACAGTAAACGGAAAAGAGTTGACTCTTTTCCGGAAAGCATGGAGACTTTTATAGGCGGCCTGGCAAATCCTTTTATTAACGTTTGAAGTGGTTGGGATTTACGTAACAAAAACGAACGCACTTGGTCGGTGAGGTCTTTTCTTTGGACTTCTCGAACTTGGTCTGTGCAGAGGTCTGTTCTTTGCTGTTGTTGTTGGACTTGCTGTCCTTCTGATTCTCTTGGTTCGTGGACTTGTTGTTTTCCCGCTCTTCGTGAGTCTGATCTTTGCTTCTTCGCTGAGACTGATTTTTGTTCATGAACTGCCACCATTCTTGAGTCTTCTACTGCATGACAAGATGACGACGCAGCTCCAGTAATTTTCACTGTAGCAGCTGTGTTCTCAAGAGTACTATTCTGAACATTCTGCGTACTATTCTGAGTACCATCTGCCTTAGAAGAAGAGTCATTCCACAAACACGCTCCCGCTCTAGCTTTCGCACCTGCAAGCATATTGAACAGCTCCAACTTATCAGGGTCGGATTTTATCCATCGTATTGGAAAATGAGGAAATCCCAACTTCCCAAGTCCATCTCTCAGCACTTTTTCACAGGCGCATCGCGCAATGATTGGCACGAGATCGTGGATTTCTGCAAAAGGATTTTGACTCTGAACGAAATTACTTTGACTCTGAGAAAAATTATTTTGACTCTGCTCCTCAACATTATTTTGACTGTTGCCTTTCAAAACGCGGGAAATCAATTTGAACGGCGGAAAAGAATCAGAAATCGTCCAAGAATTTTGGACAGAATGACATTCACGAATCGGTACGGAATTATTATGAGAACGCATCGGATTATTCGAGAAATTCGAAATAGCGGTTGGGTTCGGCACTCCCGGTTGTGTCACGATGTTTCCAGAAATGCCTCCGACAGATGTTGCGGTCTTGTTTTCTGACCTTTCTGCAATCATATTTGGGAAAAATCCACACCAGATGATGACTCCTGCGAAAATTAGGGCTAACACCAGTATTACCGTCAGAAGTTTCAAAACTGTGACTGCTGTTGCCTTGACATTGGTGGGATGCTTTTCGCTGCTGTCTTCCAAATCCACATCATGGACCATGACATGGTCTTCGCTTGATCTTGGTGACTCAGACAGTCCCTCTGGCCCATTGCGAGCCTGCGTGGCTACACCACGATAGTAATTATGAGCCTGCGTGGCCACACCACGAAAATAGTGTATCGCCATCGTGTTCTGATTTGTCAATGTTGTGTGTGCAACAATGACTGTGCTTTTCTGCCAGAATATCGCGCGATATATTATGACAACTGAATCAGACTGGGTTTTTTGTTTCATGGGTTTTTTGTTCCCAATTTGTCCAGAAATAGAATCTTAAACTCAATTGCGAATGCATTATGTATGGATTTGCGAACGCATGGATTTGCGAATCATTGCAGCCAGGAAAATAGATTGCCAATTGGGAATAATATGCAACAGAATCGCTATTAAGTAATTTGACGCACAGGAATCCAAATCATGACTGCTTGCGGAAAAAAATGCCGTGACCCGGGATCGAACCAGGGACCTCGAGATCTTCAGTCTCGCGCTCTCCCAACTGAGCTATCACGGCTGTTGATAACATCTAAATTATTGTCACACTGGTACAGTTTCAAACTCGTCGGTAAAGTTGGCAATCTGACAGGCGAACTCGATTCTATACGCAAACCCAGGGACTCAGAGATAACGAAAATTTAAAAGATCTAAAATCAAAAAAACGCCCACCGTGGGGCTCGAACCCACGACCACCAGCTTAAAAGGCTGGCGCTCTACCGACTGAGCTAGACGGGCTTCTGATATCTAAGTGAAATGTGAGATGTATTGATAGAATTCAGATGCCAAACAGCCAACACCTGTATCGATCACATTCAGAGAACAACACTCCGACGCTCCTTAAGGCTGTATAGAGTCAGACTCTACACCATACAGCTTCAGACAGCATTAGTATCATAGCGTCACCATCTACCGATGGTCTTCACATCTGCAAACAGACTCGCACAATGACATCTGCTTACAGATTTTCAAATCTCAATCTGTTTTCTTATAATTTTGTCAAATCTGTCTAGACTGTCTTGAAACTGCGAACCTGGCTCAACCAAAAGCTTAACTCGACGATTGACAACCGCCAAAACGCCGATAGAAACGGTTGTCACAGGGTATGAGACAAACTGCACTTGACAAAGAGAACTTGGACTTCGAAGATTCTTGAGCAAAATGATCATCAAATCGTAATAGTCAATGAATGGCAGCTTAAGCATCGCGCTTAAGTTGGGCGCGAGTAATAAAATCGTAATAATCATAATCACACTGTTCAGGCAAATTCAAGGATATTTCGAAGACGTGATCCTCCTACTCATCAGAATGATTAACATCATCTGGAACTTGGATAAGTGATCGGATACCATTCGAGAATCGATCAGACTCTGAGTCTGAATACTTTTTCAGTTCACTGGTCTAGTCTTTCAAGCGTAACTGACACTGCTGGGCTCTGCAACTGCGAGGAGTTTCTGACTAAATTTTTTCACTGCTTTTAATGAAAGACTAAACTTTATCTCTCTGACTCTGTGATAACTGGCGCCCTACACTACGAGACTATCTCTCTGTGATAACTTATCTCTCTGCGATAAGCCTACCAAGATAATGACTATGCGAAATTGCTTCGGAGAAATCGACATAGTGCATTCGCTTAATTGATAACTGGTGAGCTTCTGGAACTGCGAAACAAGACCTAAAGCCACTGAGCTTCTGCAACTGCGAAACATGATGGCGCTTATGTTGAAACTACTAGCACTTCCTGAAACTACTTGAAAAACTTTACCTGAAACCAAAAATTGAAACGGTATTCTTAGAAACAGAATTGAAATTCACGAAGATTCAACTTCAAATGACAAATCTCGAGAAGGGTTTATGAAATTATGAAGGCCTGCACCTAATCAATTTCGAAGACAGGCGTGTTTATGAAGGATCATGGCCGGTGTATGAAGGATTCAATTTATGAAGGATAAGGTCTGAGACTCGCCGATTCCGAAAGTCTAGAAACAAAAGATCCGGACTCCGAAAGAAAGAGAGGATCGGGAGCAGACAGCCGTATGGTAATAATATGTCGTAAGCCGTATAATAATTTATGCAACGTTCAGCCATACTATGGCACTCATGTAGTGTGGGGTTTTCCACTCTCACCTAATAGCAACCTAAAGCAACGCGACTTTCCTAGTTCAAAGCTCCTTTAGTAATTCTCCGACTCTCACCTAGTTCCAAGCTCCAGCTCACTAACTGAATTCAAATGATGACGCCGGCTCGATCAAATCAAATGCCAAAAGAAAATAAGGAATCAAATGGCATACGAATACTGTCACCAGTTACTTCGTTTTTGGGTCACGAGATCGACTCCACCTGGCACACAGCAATGGGTCAGGCTCCAATGGGTCAACAGCACGCTCATGGGTTGCGTTCTTTCCCGGGTTTCGGTCCTCTACCAGGAATCTATTCTGTCTTACCTTTCTGTTCTGGGTTTTTCCTTCAAGTTCAGTTTTCTATCGCATTCCGTCTGTCTTTTCACAGTCCACTCCAAAAATAACTCCACATTCCGTCTCTGTTTTTACATTCCCTTCCAGACAACTGATTTCCAAAAATAACTCCTTATCCAAAAGTAACTCCCTAGAACTGATTTCCCCGTACCTCTGACAGGTGGTCTCACTCTTCTCATGACTCTTCAACTTTTACTCATTACTCTTACGCATCAACTTTCACTCATTACTCTTACTCAGGAACTTTTACTCATCAATTTTTACTCATTACTCTTCGCTTACTCTTATTGGCTTGCAACTTCTTTGTCTGCCTCTTCATTAACGCCATACTCGACGGACCTCCAAAACTGTCTTGCTTTTCCAAAATTTCCTTTTCCGATCATCATCGTGTCAAATATTTTCCATTTTCCTAATTTTCCTGACGAACAACTTTTTCCGCAACAACGTTATCCACAACACCTGACAAGCCTTTCCCAAAAAATACAGACCCTTTAATACTCGGACTCCCAATACTGGAGAATGCATTCACTACTCTCCTACACATTTCAGCTTTTCTAAATATTTCATTTATCTGCTTTTTCTTCTCTTCCATCATCATTATTTCTTCTTTCCTCTTCTGTATTGTCTCCCCCATTTCTTCCTTCCTAATAATTTCCGTTTCTTGTCTAACGTCGTGTTTATCCAAATACCCCGGTTCTCTTCTCGCTAGTCTTTCTCCTCTGTGTTTGAATTCGTCTCCATCCCCATCCCTGTGTTGGATCTTCTCTAATTTGAAAAACAATTCGGGGTCGTAATGCTCACATAACCAGGAGAATGGTTGTTCCCAGAAGTTGAGGCAGCCTAGAGGTTTCATCAAATCGGATGGGATAGAATCATCTAACAAACATTCGAATCGTTCGCGGCAGTAGCGGCCGTTTTGGCCTATCCCGGTAACATTGGTTTCCAAACTCAAGTTCCATTCCAACCAAGTCACTAAATAGTCCTGCATGTCTAGGAGTAAATCTGCATCCCCCGGTTCAAGGCCGACCAGATCTATCCAGTCTTGTTTTTGTTGGGAACGAAAGGCTGTTGTGGTCTTTGAGCGAGCGGCTTTGTGTGCGTTGTCTTTGGCGTTGTCTTTGTGTTGTATATTGGAGACTTTGTTTTCTTCTTTCGCATTAGTAGTGTTTTGTTCTTTTCCTTCTGAGTCTTTTTCTTGTGAGTCAGAGACTTCTTTCTGCGACGAAAGTTCTGAATCTCCCTTCGAGTCTGCTGAGTCTCCCTTCTCTGCGTCTCCCTTCTCTGAATCTAAACAATCTCCCTCCTCTGAGTCTGCCTGCATTATTTTCATTCTTTCCTGTTCAATTTTCCACTCTGTCGCTTTTACTTGGAAGAATAATTCCAAAAGCAATGAGGCAGGGACAATGGAATTGAGACAATGCATCACAAATCGCGCTTGAAGGGTGATGGCCTCTTCCTCATCCAGTTTTGAAAGTTTTTCGGCTTGCCTTGAAGTAGTTCCATTAGATGAAGAGGTGGGTGAAGGGGGTTGACCTTCTGCTAAAGAGATTGAAGAGCTTCCTGGTATAGAAATTTTAATGGGTGAGAGGGGTTGATCTTCCTTGTCCTTGTTATCACCCTTTGCCTTGGATTCTTCCCCCTTGCCCTTGGAGTCTTCTTCTGGTTTATTCGATTCCTTGCCCTTGGAGTCTTGTTCTGCAAATTTATTCGCAGCAAAAGCAGCAATATCAAAAGACTTCGTGCCCTTCCTAGAAAGACTTCGTACTAATCTCGCTGTTTTCGAAAGTTTTTCCACAGGCCTTCCTTCAAAACCCCCACCCCCACCAAGTTGCCGATGCATCAAACTCTGTTTGTTCGCACGATATTCGTCTTTTAACTTTTTCTCGATATTCAACCACTCTTTCTCCACCGCGTTAAACGCAGTAAACAGATCTTCCTTTTGCGCTTTAATCGCGCCAGCTAAAGTGACTTTTTTCGCTCCTGCTGACTTTATGGCAGATGGCGAATTGATTTCAGTGACAGATAGCAGTGTCCAAGAGCGTTTTTCGTTTGGTTTAGAAAGTTCCGCATCCCAATATCTGAGATGGTGGAGCCAGAATTCTAACCGCTTTTCCTCTTCTGAAACGTTTTCTTCCTTCTCGTGGAGATAACGATATTTTAGATGGTGTTTGAAGACTCCGAGTTTTTGAACTCCAAGTTTTTGTTGCGCGGCTGTTGTGTTTACAGGACTGTGTCCAGCAGGGCTTGTTGTATCAGAATTTGTTTTTGTCGTATTCTCATTTGTTTTTGTTCTATTCTCAGAATCAGAAACAGAAGGAGCTTGGTGTGGGACATCGTGAGTAGCTAAACTTGTTGATTGTCCAGCATGTTTCACATTTGAACTTGTTGAGTCAGAAGAAGCATCATCTGCAGAATCAGAAGAAGGAGGAGCATCTGCAACCATACCACCATTGAATTTGGAATCCCAAACAACCCCCTCTACAACGCCTTTCATTTTTCTTTGCTTCAATTTCGATCGTTCATTTCTTAAATCTGCAACTCGTTTTTCCCACGGGGCTTTGATCAACCGTAAGAGTTCTAACACGAATTGAGTTTGCCGTTCTTGAAGATTGGCGATTTTCTCTTTGAAGAGTGGATGTTCGTCGACGCCGGATTGTAACGGTTTGAACAATGACTCGCTGTGGGATTGTAACGGTTTGGACAGTGACTCGCTGTGGGAGTATGTTTTTGCTTCTTGTTTCTCCTCGGTTTTTGCTTCTTCTTTCTCGGTTTTTGCTTCTTTACTTTTTTTACTTTGGCTTATTTCCTGCCTTATTTCCTGGCCCCCTACTGCTGGGCTCGTTTTATTTTGTATTTGATTTGTTTTTGAACTTTTTGTGAGAGTAATCGCCTCCTTATTTGACAAGTTATTGTCAACACTGGTCTCGACTACTATCGCAGGCTGCGGATTATCAATGAGCGGATTTTCCTTCACGGTCCCAGTTTTCGCTTTCAGCGTCTTTAAATCCCAAACGACCTGACTTTCGGGCTGACAGTCTACTGAAATTCCTTTTGCAGTCAAATTGTGTTGGCCAGTCAGTAGTCCAGGCCCATGGTAATGGACCGCGCCGGTTTGAAAAGGCGCTGCTTCGGGTCCTTTTGCAAGTGTAGCTGCGTCTTTTGAAGCAGTTGTGTCTTGTGAAGCAGCCTGTTGTGAAGCAGCGGGGTGTCCTGCAATATTTCCTCCAATATAATTGTTGGCAATTTGATCATTGTCCAAGGCTTTGTTTTCATTACTCAGGGTTCCAGTGTTGTCCTGCTTGATAAAGACAGTATCCTCCTCCTCGCCCTGGTTTTCCTCGCCCTGCTTGTGTAGATTGCTGTTTCCATCACTACCACCAAATAAACATTTATCCAACTCCGCGAAAATGCCACGCGCTGCTGCCGAACATTGAGACCAATCATTATCAAAGCTGGCACTACTCTTGCCTTTCAGCTGCTGGGAAGCACTTCTCAATGTCGTCAATTCGATGATTTTTCGCCTCACGTTTTCAAGCCGAGGAAGAAGACCGTCCACAAGTGTGGGCCGGACCATCGATCTATAGTTGTCTACTAGAGCATTGGGACCAATTATTTGATTCGCGCCAAGAATCGAGGAAGCTCCATCCTGATCCAACCCCGGTTCCTTCAATCCTAGTTCAATTTCAAGATCTCTGACCGTCTTTTCGACTTCAGAAAATTGCGTGTGCGTCGATTCGATGAGGTAGTGTAAGCTGATGTTATGTTTTTGCCGCAAGATCGGATCCTTAACTGTTACTGACGACGGATTCTCAGTACTATGTGGTGGCGTGGGACTTTTAGGAGTATCTGATTCTGGAGGCGTCGTATCTGATTCTGCAGGAAAAGACTCGACCAATTGTCGCGGCAACGAGCACTTCTTGTTCCACTCAGTAATCATATCGATAGTCGCGGTGATATTGGAGACTATTGGATTGTCATTTTTGTTGGAGACAATTGGATTCGATAAAGGCTGAGGAGCATCCCAATGAATATCCCCAAGAAAACCCTCCTCAATTTTTTCTACTTTCTCCATCAACGTTTTCACCTCTAGAAACACACTCTCCGCAAGATCACTCAACCTGTCAGGCATGCGAATGTCCGATGCGATTTTCATTTTATTTCTCTCCAAATTTTTAACGTTTTGCACTCTTAGCCTTTCCTCAATCCGAATGACGCGGGAACCAAAGTCGTTTAGCATGTTGCGACATTTCTCGAATTCCCTAGCTGTGTCGTTTTGGAGAGCGTAGGATCTGTGTTTCACAGGACTGCTATTTCGGCTCCGGTTACCGGTAGTGCTACCTGTGTCGTAAGCAGAAACACTATCAGAAGATGTTTCCCAACCACTCAGCCCATAACTCTTCTCCAACCCCCCCAATCGTTCTCCGACGGTTGACAATCTTTCGCAGATGTAGTTGATTTTTGTTTGCGCATTTTCGCTGTGAAGATGATTGCTATCATTGTCGCCACCACGGTGAATATCTTCGTTATGCGAATGTACACGCTCTTTCTCCTTTAACTCGTTGCTGACAGTTTTCAATTCTGCACGAATTAAATCAATTGATCTCTTTGCGAATCGGCGTGAACATTCTTCTTGGTCTTTTTGTTGGTGAGCACTTTGCATTAGTGACTTTGCATTACTAATGTCGTTGTCTTTCGATGACTCAGAGTCTTCTTTTTTGAGGGCTTGTTGTTGCTTAACGAAAGCGCGACGTCTGTCCTCTCGTTGACTGACATGGCAGTTGCGGGGTCTTCGAGCACTCGGTGAATTATACGCAGTAGATGATTCTTTCTGCTGGGGTGGATGAGGTGTTGGCGGTTGGTGTGGTGTTATCGGTGGACGATCAGAATCCTCCCGCGGTGAACGATGTTCCATCGGTGGATGAGGCGCCATCGTTGGACCAGGCGCCATCGGTGGATGAGGCGCCATCGCTGAACCAGGCATCATCGCTGGACCAGGCGCCATCGGTGTATGAGGCGCCATCGCTGGATGAGCATCCCACTCTTCCTCAAGTACGAAGTGATATCTCGGAGAGATCGGAAATTTCGAAATCGCACGAGGGGGCTCGTGATCATCATGACTTATTAGTGAGAGAACATCTGACGGTCCAACTGCTTCTGGAGTCATTGCTTGTGGAGTCCTTGAAATTGTAGTCATTGCTCGTGGAGTCCTTGACATTTTTCTTGGAGTACTTGTTCTTGAAGTTGCTTCGATACCGTTACGCGAAATCAGGTAATTATTCGCGCTTTTAATATCCCGGAAAGGACGATCACTTGCTGGAAACAAACACACTGGATGTCTATCGGGATGTCTATTCAAATTTGACAATGGATTCACTTCATTCAAGTCATTGGCACTGCCGTGATTGTGTCCAGATTCCGATATCATTGGCGACGTATCTGATTCTGGTACTGGCGGCGGCGTCGAAATTCTGGAATTAACGCTCACAGAGTTAGTATCTGCAGAGGTGCCCCTGCTGCTGTGTGACTCCAATTGCTGCGGCTGCCGCAAGCCTAAGGGGTTCCAGAAAAGATCATGAGGTGGTCTAAAATCTGTTAGATCAGTGGTGATTCTTCGTTTCGGTTCTGGTGACGTTTTTGGTGTTTCCGTGGGTGTCAATCCCCAATTCGTAGACGAGGTACTGTACGCTGAACTGGAGGCACGGTCCGTGGTACTCTCGCCTGATGTCGTGGCACTCTCACCCGATGTGACTCTGGGCTTCTGAAATTGAGGATCTCTATTTGGGAGTAGAAGACTCGGTAACTGTTGTTGCTCTTTCAGTTGTTGCTCTTTCGAACCCATTGCCAATTGTTGCTCTTTCGAAGTTTGTATTGCCAATTGTTGCTCTTTCGAACCCATTGGCTCTTTCCAAGCGGCAGCCATTGCCAAATTTAGAGGCCTTGAAGCCAAACGAGGCGATGTGCCACCAGGAAATCCAGTCCCAACGGGAAATCCAGTCCGCAAAGGCGTCACAAATCCAGGCAACGGCCGCTTGGGCGACACGAATCCAGGCAAAGGCGGTTGCATGTGCGCCCAGGGCGATTTGAAGCCTTGCGAACTACGTGGGGATTGGCTTGTAGAAGTTACAGGTCGCGGGGAATTATAGCTTTTACTTATATCACGCGGAGAATGGCTGGTAAAACCACGCGGAGCAGACTTCCGTTGATTGAAAGGGTCGTCAACTGGAGCAGTAAATGGAGAAATATGACCAATTCGTGTTTCGGGAGCTTCGGCCGAAATGGGATTGATTTGTATTTGCTTTTGATGATGGATGGGAGACATGAGTTCAATCCGGGTACTACCCGGGGTAGCCCTCAATGTTGGCATGATGCCCGTCATCATCATCATCATCATGATAGACTGCTTTATCAAATTTGTCGTCCTAAATCCGCGCCATCCGAGAGGTAACGACCTCAATTGGACGAATCTGCTTCGGACCATGGGGATCGGCATTATCAGAGACATTGTCATTAACATTCTGGCTTGAAACCTAAGGAAACGAATAGTGAATTTAATGAATTAACTTTAGAAGGGAAAGGAAACGACGAACGTATTTCAAATCCTGTTTGGAAGGAAGGAACGGCAACGGATTTACAATTTTAGATTTGTAAAGCGAATATTTTTCGGAATAGAAGAAACATAAACGGATCAATCAGGAGAAGTCACTTCAGGATTCGAATCCCAACTGTCATGAGACTAGTCCCAACTGAGACTATATTTTTGGTGAAAATTTTTTTGAAAAATTTGCAGAAACAGGCTGGAGTCTATGCACTTGAATACTGCGTATATGCACAGCTTGTGTTTCAAATGCAGCTCGTCGCTCTTTGATAAAAAATTATATCTTGTTTCCAATCATGTACGTGGAATATTAGAAACACTCACGAATTACAACGGATAATCGACGTCACAGACGGTCTACCGTAGATAAATCATTGATTTTCAAATGGTTTGATTTCAATTTGGAACTCGAAGAATCGAATATACGATGCCTGAATTTGAATTTTCGAAAAATATTTAAACATTATGGAGGAGAAGAATAGTGCAGACCGAACTAGTCTTCGATAATTCTTTCTCGTGAAATATCTGTAATTCTTTCTCGTGAATGATCTGAGGAACGAGCCTGAGGAATCAGGATACACGGTCCGTAAATGACTCTGGATTGGGTTACGAGTCTACGCCGGCTGCAAATTATTTCAACTGTTACTTCAAGTCTCTAGACTAAGACTGGGTGAATCGAAAACGACACTGCACTGCCGTACTTACGCAATAGAATCTGAGTTAACTTTCCAACTTTCCCAGTTTGTATTAGGTACGGCGGGAGGTATTAAGTTCTTGAAACTTCAAATTTTCGATTGGCATCAGGATCAACAAAAAGAGAGACAATCAAACTTCAATACTGAAAATCTAGAGTAACAATTTTAAGTTTATCAATCGTTTAGCATTACCAGGGCAAGCCAATCACTGTTAGAGACTCACCGGATCAATTTCAAATAGCAAAAATATGGCATGTGGGTCTATATTGGACAGTATTCCTATCGTGAAAGATTCCTATCGTGAATGAGAATCTGATTACTACTCGTCAGACTCTCGTCAGACTGTCACTCGTGAATAGTATACTTCATCAGACTCGTGATAACTTCAAGCTTAGTTCATCAGACTCGTCAAGGGAAAACCTTCCTTTTGTGAAGTCTCTATTTTCTGATTCAACTGTACCAGAGACAATGGCTGACTTCGAATCTTGATTCTTGACAATAAGTTACTGTCAATAACGGAAGAGTATTTTTTTTCAGATGCTCTCTGGTTTATTTTTTTCTTGAGTAAGTTCTTTCTTGAGTTTTTTCTAATTTCAAGCAATCATTGACAACCGTAACGGGCCACGGTGTTAGAAGAGCAAAAATAATACTCAGAGAAATTCAATTGAGACTTGTAAATACGTTTCGCTAAGTCAGCAAGTCACAGATATGTGACATATCATCATTGAAAAACAGAGCTTGGCCATTGATGATAACAAAGATAAGAAGCCTGCTTTTGAAAAAATAAGAATCCTGAGGCTATGGAACGTCTTTTTCTTTTTTTCAAGAGGACAAAACTCGCGAATCGCATGGAAACCACTATTCACGAAAAAATTTTGAAAATTCGCATGCGTCAATAATTGCCCGTGATTCGATGTTTTTTGCATTGCACTAATTACCCGCGATTTGATGCCAATGATGATATTATGTGGAGAAATCCAAAAGCAAATCGCGATGATCCGCACTCTCAACCAATTCGCTCAAGGAAAATCAACGAAAACCTTGCTGCAACCTGCGTTCCAGAAATTGTGTGGAACAAATGCCGATGGATGCAAGAAATTTATAGAAACAAGACTGTTACTTACCATTCGCACGTCAGGCGGCAGAACAACTATCCTCCTGAAATTTATACGCACGTTTATCATAGTTATCGTTTGATAGTCCTTGTCCCGCTTACCTATCATGCAGGCATCGGCGTGAAAGAAGAAGCCAGAAACTACTTCCATTGACAAATGAAGTCTTGAACTTCACTCGAAGAATCGATCAAAGGTTCCCTGTTCACCGAGGTCACGGAGATTTTTCTCTTCGCCATCACGATACGTGAACGTAGAAGATTCCCTTATCGCCGCCACCTGGAAGCGTCTCTTTTCGCCGCCACCTAGAAGCGTCTCTTTTCGCTGTCACATAGACGATTCGCTTTTCCAAGTTGAAATTTCAAATTTGAATTTCACAGTCACTACCGTTGTGCCTATACGTCAGTGCCCCCATCTCACAATCAATAGTATACATGTTAACATATAAAAATGACTCCCCATCATACATGACACGACATGCATAATTTGTCCTTTTGTAACTCCTCTATAGCTATTCCCTTAGCTATATAATTCCCTTTCATCTTGACAAAGAAAGTTAGAAACTCACAATCGCCCTCAGGTGGGTCACAACAACAGACCAATCTTGAAGTCTCAAATGTTCTCCCTCAACCCGATAAGACTCATGCCGTATTGAATTTCAGAAATTGATAGAATTGACAATGCATAATTTGCCCAGGCACGGGTCCACAATGGGCTACTGACGAGTCTGACGTTGACATGCCCACAATCAACTCAGAACTCTTGTAAATACGAGCATGTTGTTGCTGTAATAGAATAAATTTTCTGAATGGCAGTTTTTTCAGCTTAATCCAAACTGATTCCGGCCGGTACTTAGCCAATTCTGGGGTGATTGAGGCTGATACTTAGCCAAATATTTCAGGGTGAATCGATTGAGGCTGAGGCTGATACTTAGCCAATTCTGGGGTGATTGTCAATTGAGGCTGATACTTAGCCAAAGACTTCAGGGTGATTGCGGCCGATACTTAGCCGAAAGCCAAAACTTGAACTCCTATGAGTTCCACTCAGTTACAGTACGTCGTCGTCAATTATCTCAATACGTCCAAGAGGCTGAACATGAACAGTGGAAACAAAATGGCAAAACTTGAAGCTAAAACTCGAGCCAAAAAACCAAAACGGGGTTCTGTCAGACTCATTCTGAAACAAAAAAATTCAATTGGCTCACGTGAATCTTCATTCTGAAGCGCACTTTTCACAGAAAAAATTTCAAACGAATCTCTTCGCATCGTTGATGCGAAGACTCTCCAGCAAAGGAGGACTCTGTGTCCACTCCTTGAATCTATTGAGTTTCTCTTCTTGATATGGAGTCAGTGGCTTTGTACTAGAACCAGCAACGGAGATTCTATATGCTTTTTGTGTTGCAGATTCAAGTCCTGGACTTAACCCTGGATTTGGATAAGACAAAGGTCTAGCCGGCGAAAGAGTGCGTCGCAATCTAGGCTCAGGTGAGCTTTCGCGTCTTTTAGAGTCTAGACCAGACTCAGCAGATTGCAGACTTCTAGACTGTGTTCCAGATTGCGTTGGACTTCTAGACTGCGTTCCAGCAGATTGTGTTCCAGCAGATTGTGTTCCAGCAGCTCCAACAATTTTCAGAGGGGATTTCAGACTGCTGGTACATGTTCCCGAAAGTCTCGATGGACTTCTCGAATTCAAATTGGGACTACTTCTCGCATTCAAATTTGGACCACTTCTCGAATTCAAATTGGGACTACTTCTCGAATTCAAATTGGGACTTCTCGCCTTGGGACTGCCAATCAAGGCACCACTACTGCTGCTACCAATCAAGGCATTACTGCTGCTGCCAGTGGGCATAGATAGCCTGGTAGTCGAGATTTCTCTCGTACAAGCTGGGGAAGACCATGCGGTGGACTGCCATGGAGACCATGAAGTATTCCATCTATCGCATCTTTCGGTCCTTCTTCTTCTCAAGGAGCTGTAAAGTGGTGGTGAAGGCTCTGGAATGTGAACGCCATTGTGTTTATGGTGGGCATTGTTTTGTGGACTCTTGTAAATTTTTTTACCAATGTCCCAGGCTGGAATCTGTGGAGACTGAGAATCTTTGCTGTCGTCTTCGTTGATCTCAACAGTGAGAGCCTTACCAATGCGAAAAGACGGAAAAGAAGCAGCACTTGTGACACCACTACGAGGTGAAGACTCCAAAGAAGGACTCACCAAAGAAGGACTCGCCAAAGAAGGCATCGAAGCATTCTCAGGCGGTTCATCACTCTTTCTTTCATCACTCTTTCCAAAATCTTTCAACTTTCCGACCAATTTCCCAACCATCATTGCTTTGTTTCTGTTTCCCGACTGCGGTCTTGACGAGCCTGATGCTGGATTTTTGTTTCCTGACTGCGGTCTTGAGGAGCCTGATGGCGTGACAGGAGTAGGACTGACAGGTCTCGAGCCTGATGGAACTGGACTGACAGGCCTTGAGTTAGGCCTTGAATTTCCATGATTTCCATGAGCAGGACTGCCAGGCCGTCTCGATACCAATGGTAGTCTGTTGGCTTTAAAAGCCTTTGCCACACTACCTGCCAGACCAATATTTTTAAACTTCTGCCCATTCACAAGCTTTCGAAAAACTTCCGCCTGTGTCAACAACTCTTTCTCCCTCGCCAATTCCTCCTCGTTGCGATAGTAATTGAATTTCGGCAATTTAGTCTCCGCAAGTTCATAGGTTTGCTGACAATCAGACCACAGTCTTCCCAGATCTTCCATTGAGAAATTTTCATTGTGACCCCTCCCGCCATTAAGTTTTTTCCCCCCCTGCATCATCTCTTTTGTGGTAATGAGCAGGCCGGACATTTCAGAAAGCGCGAGGATCAGCACTTCGACCATTTTAACCTGTTGAGAAGCCCGTGAAACTGAATGACCTGATTTACCCGCTGAATTTGGGTCCGAATCTTCCGGAGCAAATACAATTCCCTTCGAATCCGGTGGAGGGGATACCGGGAAGAAGAAAGCGCCCTTCGTGTTACGGATATCAGTTGCTGTGTTATTGCTGCCCTTTGAGATAGAATTTTCAGCAGGAGGATGATTTCTTGCATAACGATTCATTTCTGCAACGCTTGTCATGGAAGGCGCTGCATTTGCACTCTTCGTAGTGGTTGCATCTGCATTAGACTTAGTAGCGCTTGCAGCTGCATCCGATTGATTCCCAACACCACTGGATTGACTCATCCCAGTCGCCGCTTCCATCGCGTTGTTATCGATTTTTCCAAAAATTTCGAATGCTTTGTTGGAGCATGTCTGTTTCGAGAAATTGACAGGAAACAGCCCTCGTGTTCCACCAGATCCATCGACAGGAAAAAAGCCGTCTTCTTCGGAGAATGCAGCGTCTGCCTGCGTGGAGGAAACACGATTTCGATCTCCATGAGGGGGGACGCCGAATGTGCCAGAAGAGTATGAAATTCGGTTCGCAGGAAGATGGCCGGGTGAATCATAACTTGATACTGCTGAGTTCACAGAAGTCTTAAAACCCCCTACCCCCAACGCTTTCCTAGCTTCCTCCCTCCCTTCTTTTGAGTCCCTCACGATCTCCAAGTTCGGCTCTGGCATCGAAACGTTTTGCAACAGCCTTTGAAACGTAAATAAAGGAGGTTTTTGATGGTAACGCCAACCCTGAATTTTCATACCTCCGTTTTCTGTTTTATCCTCTTCTTGCATGAGTCTCTGATTAATTCGCGACAAGCGGACGCAGAATTCGGAGCAACTGGTCATGCATTTTTGGAGGCCGCCATGCATAGTAATACTCTGGCTGGTGGATTCATTTTTTTTGTCAGAGGATGACTCTTCATTAGAAGTCCCAGAAGAAGCTAATTGGATATCGGCAATGCCATACGTTCTGTCGCGATTCAAAATCGAATGTTGGGCGCTATGAGAAGCGGTCAATTGTTTTCTGATCAAATGCTTATCTGCACTTCGCCGAATTCTCGCCATCTGTCTTGTAACCGCCACAATACTGTCATCATGAGGCGTCATCACTTGAGATTTTGCTGTCCCTCCCCCATAATCACTGTGAGGATCCGCCCCTTCAATAGGACTCGGACTCCGACTCGTCCCGCTGTTGGTACTATCACAACTTCCGACAACGGCTTTTCCCATGGCATTCAGATTATCGCTACTCGCGCTTTCAGTCCCGACAGCTTCGACGATGTCTTCCATCAGTTCTAATCTGTCTTCAATCAGTTCGAGAGAGTTTAGGACTTCTTCAGTTTGCGCATCTAAGAGAACGGAATCATGACTCGCTGGAAGTTTCACGGCATCCTCATAACTCCATGCCATCTCTGAAAATGAGATCTGCTTTTGGAGACTCTGAACGAGTTTTACAACCCTGGGAATCTCGTCTGCAATGAAACTCGCCATAGATTCAGTCACTACGCGAACGTGGGGGTTGAGTTGGGGTTTTTGGGGTTTTGTTGGACCTGGTACTACAGAGCTAGTAACTGTACTGGGTGCAGAAGTTGAACCAGTGTTCTTCAAGTCAGAAGATGACGTGTTCTTCTTCAAATGAGAACCCTGCATTGCCATTTCGCCAGGAATCACAATTTCACCAGGAGCCCGCATGAGATTGGGAGTTGAGAATGATCTCCAGGACACTGCGAGTGGCTTTGGTATACGCGGTCTCTCCCTAGGAATTTGGTCACCTTGCAAAATTTTCGGAGTCAGTAAAGCACGATCCACACTGAAGGAACTTGGTTTTGCGCCGAAACTTGGTTTCAGATGATAGTTTTTTGACTCATCTGCTTTTGCGAGGAGCTCTGGATCGAGTATTACATTCACAGGATTTTTAGAACTGCTCACATATTTACTGCTTCCACTATTCTGAGTACTGAGGCCAGTATTGGAACTGTTTGACAATCTGTGGCTTGAGTTCCATGTGCTGTTGTTGATTTCAACGGTGTTCCTTCTGCTATAATTATTGTCATCGAAATCATCAGAACCGAGACTGCTAGCGCTACTGCTGCTGAAACTACCCAAACTCACAATTCTCGTAGCATTCGAGTCTGCGCTCATCGTGGTTGCGTTGGAATCAACCGTGTCTCTTCTTGTTTTGTGTCTCTTCTTCAGCAGGCCCTTCTCATCCAGCACGCTTTTCATATTGTCCTGATTGCTTTTGTCATCCTGAGTGCTCTTGTCATCGTGCATATTACTCCTATCATCCTGAATCAACTGCGCGGCCTCCACCGTCACTGACGGCGTCATGAGAATCAGAACGATACAACGTGTTACGAACATCTTGACGAGAGAAACGATCGCCATCGGCTTGAAGCAGAAACTTGAGAGACGAATGATGTGGAAAAAACGCTTTTACTGTAACAAAAAGAAAGTGGAACGATGGATATGAATCATGATGTCGTGGAATGTGAAACGTTACCAAAAATGATGGCTGTCTGAGTTCAAATTAAGAGTATCTCGTCCTTACGAGCTTAATATCTTGCTGCCAATGCATGTATACCAATGTCATAGAAAATTTAGAGACTGTCACTCTAGCAGAAGAAACAATACAAAGGGCTATAGCAATGCGAAAACTTTCGAAAAATACCCATGAGAAAAACCATTCGAATGTGGTACTACGGTGGCACAGCTGATCATTGGCAACACCGGTGGAGTTTCGATGTCGTTGCGCTGAAGACTTCCAGAATTTCTGAACTGGGATACAGAAATCACTAGATTGTAACAAAGATTGTAACAAAAATTCTTGTATTTGGGGGGTTTCAAAATTTGGGCTCAATGATTCTGTCTCATTAACATTACTCCCCGACGTTCCGTCGGAATACAAATTGGGGAGTCGTGAAAAGTCACGCACTCCCCAGGAAAATTAATTCGATCAAACTGGGCAAAAAAGTGGCCGAATTCTCGAAACTGCTGAGGCGTTGAAAATGTAGCGCTTCTGCAATTTTGAGGACTGTGGCCTCACTTCGCGTCAGTCGATCACATGCTGCAGATTACAGCAAAAATACAGCTAAAATCCCGCTTAACATAAAAATACAGCTAAGATGCCGCTTGTAATAAGCGGCGGCCAAATCTCCGCGGACCTCCGCGGACCTCGAAAAGGACGCACATTTTCGGCGGCTCCAGTCGCGTTTAGCTTCCGCGACCTGCCCATTTTCCACAAGCCACAAAAATGATCCCAAAAAGGCAGATACTAAAGCAAAAACAAGGGAAAATCGCGCATGTTTTGAGGCCCGGACGGAATGACGCGAGGCCGAAATTTTTTAGAGCGGCTTTTTGGGCAACAAAAGTGGCCATCTGTATTCGTGTCTAGCCTCCCCCCACCTCGCTCATTTCGGCGCTGGGACATGTCTCATATCTACTTGTGGAGCAGGCCACTCGCGATGCTCGTTGCTCGCGCCCAGCTCCCCAATTTGATTAGAGAGAATGACATGGACCAATCGTCTTGACGGGGGTTATGGAAAGTCGGAGAAACTGTACTGAGAAGCTGTAAACTGTCATAATAATACCGTAACCATGGCATACAAATTTCAATTTGTGCCAATCAAATTTGGAATAAAAGCTGCAATATGTGTGCGAGCTGTGCGTACATCACCAACGATCACAGTAACATTCAGACAATGAGTCTGTTAGAGACCTCAATGAGAAAATCAGAAAAATTCACCTGGCAAATGGAATTCGATGGAAATCTGTAGTTTTCGGGTGATGTACTTTTTTCAAATTCTTAGTACCGTATGAAATTTTGATTGCGAAAAAAATTTTGCCGTGCGAAAAAAATCTTTGCCGTCATGTTACAACGCTTCTCGAAAATATCGGTGAAAATATGATCTCAAATATGACCTTCCGCGCTCTCTAGTGATGGAAATCGAAAAACGAAATCTGACCTTCTTCAAACTACCTCGCTGGAACACACTTCGCAAAAAAGCAATCATCTCGTCAATTTTTTTCCTTTCCAAATGTGATTCAAAATCGTTTTCAGGTCTGCCGTGATTCAAAATCGTTCTGCAGTCTACATCACCTCGATTTTCCATGATGTAGCCACAATTTCATTCGCAATCACACCGCATATAATTTCAAAACCTTTCATTCGCATCGATACCTGTTCAAACTCTCAAAATAGATCACCAAGAAAATTCTGCTCGTGTTCAAACAGTTCCGATTCTCTACTCACGCCGTTTATGAAGCTACTAATTTTTTGAAACCACAGATAGAAACATTTTGTAGACACATCATTCATTACCATTACGAAACTTTTTGAAAACGCTCATCAAAAATGCGACAGCCAACTTGGCACTCCATGCTGCATTGCCATTCTCCGGTGCTAGGCACTGCTGCTGCCATTCTCTATCGAAAGTTATATCGTGATGGGCTTTCTAGACTATGGATAGTCCAAATATGTATAGACTTTCTTATGTGCAACTTCATTTTGGGTCCGCCCCGACCCTGTACGTTACATTTACATCCTCTTGATACACGTACTTCGCCTTCTTCGCGTATTTATACACCTCTTGATACACGTTTTACACCGTATTCGCGTATTTATACACCTCTTCATACACGTTTTTCGCCTTCTTCGCATATACACCTAGTCACGCATCATACACCTCTTTACTGCGTGATATCGTTATTTATACACTCTCCTCTACACAGAATTTCTAGGAGGCCGTCCTTCAGTTTGCCTCCAGAAACTTCTCGACTTCAATTTCAGCACCTCTGTGAAGTCAGTACTTTTCCACTTCTAATTTTGTGAGTACTGTACATTTCCACCTCTCAGTCGTGTAGTCAGTACTTATCCACCTCTAGTATACAGATTTTGTTTCATCATAACTTTTTGTTTGATCTTGTAACTTTTGTTTCGCCTCCTGTATTATTGTTTTATCCTATGCATACAACAATCCCCCCCGCCTATATTTCTTCCATGTTTGGAGGAATCCTCCCGGTTTCGCAGCCGAAGGCGTAATCGCCGCATTATTTCGCGTCGCCACATTCGTAGCTGCGTTTGCTGCGGCGCTTGCCTTCACTGCTGCAGTTGATGCAGATCCTGCTCCACCTGTGCTACCAGCAGCAGCAGCAGCTCCACTACTCCCCGCAGCAGCAGCCGCTCCTCCACTACTCCCCGCAGCAGCAGCCGCTCCTCCACTACTCCCCGCAGCGCCGCCTGTTTGCGCTGCCATCTGCGCGGCTGCTGTGCCTCCCGCCGCTCCTTTCACAGCCATTCCAGCGCCGCCTACCATCCCTGTGGCAACGTTTTTCATTGCCATAGCATTTTGCGACTCCAGGTCCTCGACTGGTGCTCCGAGCGGAAACAACGACCACGATCGTGGCTTACCTTCATCCTCACCGATCGTGGACGAACACGCACCGCCGAAACAGCCGCCATCGTTACCACTCGTTGAAGCGGTTTTCGCGGCAGTACCTACTTCTGCTGTCGTTGTGGTCTCTGCCGCGGTTTTCTTCTTTTCTGGGACGACGATGACTGTGGCTGTAGCATCTTTTGCGTCGTCTTTTGAATCCTCTTTCGTCTTCTCATCCTTTCCGAAACCGGAAGACCACTTCTCCTGCTCGTCTTTCTTTCCTTCTATGACAGGCGTTTTTTCCTTCACTTTATCGTCCTGTTTGCTTCCTATTGCTACAGAGTCTTTCCTTCCAGATTTCGATTTATCCTTCTTGTGTCCTTTTGAGCCCTTCTTGCCACCCTTATTATCTTTCAGCATCTTCTTTCCAATCCCCTTAGCTCCTTGATATCCATCCGCCAAAGCTTCACCTATATGTTCAGCCCCGTC
>Ga0099797_100465_pt1 | contig 26183 bp, 15 predicted proteins | sample Uncmet_Sort48C_1_FD_89871 | JGI IMG/M metagenome (GOLD analysis project Ga0099797, IMG submission 89871) | Marine eukaryotic communities from CALCOFI LINE 67, Pacific Ocean - C012_Sort48C_1 | ecosystem: Environmental > Aquatic > Marine > Oceanic | place: Pacific Ocean: Monterey Bay | collected... | reverse complement strand
CTGCCGATCTCAATTGTCAAGGTCAAGATAGTAACGCAGTGGAAGTTAGCCAAGCAGACTGTTTTGCGTATGGAGAGCAAGCAAGAAATGTAAAGGACGCAACGCACGCGTTGAATCCGGCATTGACTGTCGCGACTACTCAAAATGGCGTCATGCGAAAATATTGCAACTTGCAGACGAAAAAGTGGGCTTGTGGGTCAGACCCATCACCATGCGATGTAGATCCGTGGAAAGTTTTGTACAGTACTGGGACGCTCCTGGTAAATAGCAACCATCAAGATCGATATGAGATGATATGTCGGAACATTACATTGGATTTAGTTGCAGATGCCAATATTCCTGGCGGCACTGATGCACCTCTCCATTATGCTCCGTTAGATTTCAATTGTCCAAGTCCCTGCAGTTATGATCCTTGCGGACCAGTGCCTTCAGTTGCAACATCCTGTACAGCAAGAGCAAACGGAGAATATACTTGTGAATGTGCGTCGCCGTATGTGTTTGTGAAGAATGATACATTGGCAATGCCAGTTGATAATGCGGCATTGACCGGGATGGTAGCGGCTGGAGGGGTCTGGAGGGGAACATGCACAAGGGAACCAAGATGTTTCGAGGATAGGGATGTGTGGTTTGGTCCAGAACTGGTCTCACTCCATGGGGCTGACAAAGCTGGGTGTGGAAATGGAGGGCTCGATACTAAGCGGCAAATTCCACTATCAGAATGCTATGCGTTTGCGGAAAGAGCGATCCAAATTGAAAATGCGACGCAACCATACGATGCTGCGCTCTTTGTGCGGAATCATAATTACGTTTTTCAATACTGTGGTGTGAATTGGCGGTACTCAGCTGGCAGAGAATATGGCTCATGGAAGCCGTTTTGGAATGTATATGACTACACTGGTGGATATAATCTAGCAAGATTTCGTCAAGTCTGTCGAAATGTTTTTAGTGGAGATGAAGATACTCATCATAGCAATAGCTTTATGGATAAACCGTTAGCTCTGCAACCTCTAAACTTCAAAAAAGAATGTTGTGAAGCGTTCAGAAGTGTTGAAATTGTAAACGTTCCCGAATGCCAACGGACCTATTCGAGTAATTACGGAAACACAGCATGCGGAGGGGCCTTTGCGAGATCGATGTTGTACTCTAAGGTAGGGTGGATGGAGGGGGCGGCCAATAGTGCACAGGCATTTTTTGATCGTGCCGGTGCGACGTGGTTGGAGATCGATATGTTGGAGGATCATTGTGTGAGTGGGGTCGTAACGAATCGGCGTTGTTATAATATTCCTCCGGGGGCAACAGAGCCTGATAATTGTTTTGCGCCTATGTTGAATGGAGTTGTGTCGTATTTCGTGGAGGTTTCAACGGACCAAACGAATTATCATACTATTGGAGTGAAATCACGTAATGGTGGTGGTCTAGGAGTGAATAAACAGACTCATTGGAACAAGTCGTTTATGACGGATTATGGAGGTCCATTAGGTGCATATGATGAGAAGATTGTACCGCAATATTTCATCGACAAAAATATATTCACCGAGTACGATACTCCTTATACAAACTACTTCGGATATTCAGTAACAGCTCGGTATATCAGATTTCATCCAGTCGCAGGTGTGCGGCCTGTGCAGATGTATCATCATAGTCATGTCATGCGCGCAGCCGTGGTGGTAGGATATAATGAGACGTTGAAGTCAGATACAGAGAAGTTGCATGACGATCTGGAAACAATCTTGTCTACTGAGCTTTGTGAAAATATCGGTGGGCAAGCTTCAAATTACTTATCCATGTTTCTAAAGAACAATACAAATTTCACAATACCATATTTCCAGATTGTGGACCTAACACAGCGGAACGATTCAATAGCCTACAGACGTAATGGGTTACCAAAAGGGAATTACTTTCAACTAAGTCCTGCAGGGAGCCCTAATTCTACAACTAGTGACGCATCCGATCGCCGCTTATGGTATCCTGGTGCAAATCAGACATTTGCTGGTATAGATTTTGCAAATGAAAATACAAGAACTATCCGAGCTGTGATTATTCGAAATGGTGCCAAATTAGCAACGTATCCAGGAGGCAGCACAAATTATTGGAGCGAAATCACCGTTCTAGACCAAGCAGAGGCTGGTTTAAATGGGGAAAGTGGGATGACAGGCGCATACGGACGGCGAGGCGGTATAAGTGGGACCACCGTGGAACCAACGGACGGCGATTGGGAAATAGGTGATGTGATTGTGAATGTAGATGTTTTCGCCGAGTTAGTCCCCGGTTGTCGACCAGCTAAATGTTTCGAAAAATGGGAGGAGTACAAAGGAAAATGTTACAAATTGTTTGCTGGGACAACAAATCAACCAACGGCACTCTCCCATTGTCGTTTGTCATCCACAACAAACAACAATGGACAAACTGCAGAATTGGTAAGTATCCATTCTTTGGAGGAGAATGAATTCGTAAGAGATTTCGCCAAAAGTAATGGCGTACCAAATGCTATATGGTTAAGTCCGACGGATGCAGTAAGTGAAGGAACATGGGTGAATGAAGATAGATTAAGAAGTGATTCAAGTTTCACAAATTGGAATGCAGGCGAACCAGATGGGACACCTTCGCAGAATTGCGCTGTGATGAATGTTTGGACGGGAGGATGGAACGATGTTCATTGTCCAAGTGTCCATAGAAGTTGGGTGTGTTATGTGGTGGGGGATATGTATACCGGTGCGACGACCACAACAACAACTCCTATTCCTCGTGTATTGACTTATAAAAAAGGATGGACTTTCAATTTGAATACAAATTCATACTACAAAGTTGAGGCCGTCGGTGGAAATGTCACGTGGTCAGATGCAAAAGCAAATTGCGAAGCATATTCTTTCGGTACTGATCCGAATAACGGGGGAGCTGTTATTAATGCGGGACTAATATCAATTCACAGCTCGGTGGAAAATGATTGGGTTGTGGAATTGTGCAATAATGCGAGTTTTCCGAATGGAACAGTGTGGATTGGATTGACGGATGCTAGTTTGGAACATTTGTGGGTCTACGAGGATGGGTCGGAATTTGATTGGCACAATTGGGACACCGGTGAGCCAAATAATGAGAACGGAGACCAAGATTGTGCTGCATTGAATGTAGGAAGTGGAGGAATATGGACGGATCAGGGATGTGGAGAAGGTTATGGATACATTTGTTCAGTTTATGGAGCTATGGCGGCTGAAACGACTACCACAACAATTCAGCCAACGACTACCACAACAACTTTCAGCACCAGTTCCTCAACTACCACCGGTGTAGTTGTGGTGAGCTCATCGACGTCTGCGACAGAATTAACAACAACAATAGCTACTACCGTGGAAGCGAGTACGGAAATTGCCACTATAACGGAAACCACAACTGCCAGCGAAGCCAAATCCACCACCACTACCGAAGGCAGAAGCGCAAGCACTACAGCCGTTGTATAGTTATCAGCTACCACCTCTTCCACCACAACTACAATGATAGTACTCACTGTTGATCCAAGTTTTGGAAATATTGATGATTCACAAAAATTGGTAATCAATGAATTCATCGCCACATCCTCCACCACAACAACAACCACCCAATCCACCACTATTTATGTCAAGCCATTGCCACAAGGTACTCAGTTCAGTGGGGAATGCGACTCGACGCAAAATCTCAACTCAGACGATCCTCCATGTGCAATATTTAAACAAGAAGTGATTCCGAAAGGAATCTGTGATGCTATTTGGGACGCGTTTCAGACTTTTGAGATCGAAAGAGTTACGAAGATCAATGTCACGCGGACTATTTTTCCTGACCCTGTTGAAGACGCTGCGGCTGCGAAGACAGATGATGGCAGCAATAGCAAGAGCAATGACACCACAACGCCTACGACTACTACAACAACTACACGTACTGTGATTGAAGAAAAGGAAGTGAAAACGATACATACATACAAGTTGTTCAATATAAATTGCGACAAAGATATAATGATCCATCCATTACAGTTTTTAGAAGCTACGACCACAACAACTACAACTACTAAAAATACGACGGAAGTGACTGATGTAAATTTACATCAGCAAGTAAGTAATTCTTCGTCGAGTACTCCGAAAAGCAGTGAGACTGCGACGTCTGCTAATGACACAGCTCACATATCTGGTGGTGACGCGCCGACAAGTAACGACAAGTCCATACGTAGTCTGAAAGGAACTTCAGAAGTAACTTCAGAAGTTACTACTGCCAGCAACGGAGATAATGATTTCAGTGCAGCCTATGGACCTGTAAATGAATATCCACCGAATACACCATATGGGATGGTTGAAAGACCTGTTTTGGTGAATTTCCAACTGAAAAATTTGAATTTATACAAAGAGACGACGACGAATCAGTCAACAACTAGCGCAGCAGCAGAAGGAAATCAACCACGACCCGCCGCAGAAATTTTAATCGAACATTTGTACCACCAGCAACCAGCACCCTCATTGATCGCACAGTGGACGTTAGCAAGATATTTAGAAAAGAATATTATGATAAAAGTGAATGAAACTAGATTAAAACCAGATGCAACTACCGGAAATATCAGGAACTACTTCCCAGCCGAAGTATTTCGTGCTTGCCAAGTTACTGATGTGACTCTCCAAAAAACTGCAGCAGACCGCGGAAGCCAACTAGATGGCGCTGTCACAGTCCACATGCGCGTCCGAGACTACATCCCGCCGGAAAAACCTACTACTACGACCACAACAACAATTGCTCCAGTTGTACAAAACGAGAAACGAGCTGCGAGTTTGGACGATTTGTTTAGTGGGCGGATTGATATACCAGAATTGAGCGAAGAAGAGAAGGTGGATGCGCAACAAGGTGCGACAGTGGGAGCAGCTGTGGGTACAACTGCAGTCGGAGGAGCTGGCGCGGTTGCAGCTTCTGGGGGTGGAACTGCGATGACAAAGGTAGTGATGTCATTGATTGAACGTGTAGCGCTTGCTTTGCAGCAGAAATTTGGAGAGAAAATCATTGCAGAGGAAGCGGAACGACGACAAACAATGTTTGCAGAACAACAAGAGAAAAAGAGAATGCAGGGAGGTGTTGTTGCTGGTGAAGATGAATCAAGTGAAGATGAATCAAGTGACGCTGGCGTGGGGCAAAGTACTACAGTTAGAACTATAACTGTAGGAACTGCTGCAGGTGATACTACAGGGAGTACTGGTGCTGTTGGCGCTGATGCCGCAGCAGGGAGTTCTACTGCTGTTGTTACCAATGATTCTAAAGCTGCTCCGAAGGCTACATCAGCATTGCAAAAACTGAAAAAAGGAGTTGCTGCTGCTACCATTCAAGGCAAAATAAAGAAGGCGAAAAAACGAAAAAACATGACTTTGGAGGAGCTTGGAATAAATGAACTCGCTGCAGCGTCAATCAAAACAGCAGGGATGGGAGCTTCAACAGGAGGTTTAGATGTGGATGAAATACGTCAAAGGAGGGGGATGAACAGTCCAACTACATTCATTGGGCGGAATCCAAGTTTATTCGGATCGTTCTTCATCTTCATTTTATTCCAGCTCTTCTTGTGCTTTTTCAATTACAGCCTTTACCATTTCTTGACCACTGTCACCGAATAATGCTTGTAATTCGTCGATTTTTTTCTGGATGTTCTCTTTTTTCTCTTTGTCATGTGCTGGGTTGAATTTTTTGTCCAATGCATCGATTCCTAGTTCTTTTGCTTTATCGGCTCCTTGATCGACGAGGACTGTGATTCAGATTTTTGGGTTTGTTTTTGGATTTTTGTTTTTGGAAATTTGGGTGGCGCTGATTGACAACTTTGAACAATGTGAATGTAACACTACTGACGAAAGAAATTGATAGCATTAATGAAAATAGCATTCGAAATGAAAAACTTTAACTTTCTCAAACATGAAACATTGAAACATCCTTTTAATAATTAAGCAAAACCAAATCAATACCTGCAGCATGTTTTCCAACTTCTAAAATATCACCTTCTTTAGTTGCTTTTGCAACTGCATCAAATTCTTTAGCCATATTCTCAGGCAGTAAATCATCCGCAACGTCCGGTAACATTCCTAATCCAGCTTTTGTTAATGCAGTAATATCTTTTTCCATCAATGCTTTTATGAGTCTGTGTTGTTTGTTATAATTCTTGTGTAATTTTTGCGTGATTTTAAATTCATGATGTGAGATCGATGGAATAAATATCAGAATTCTCCATAGATTCCAGATTCGATTACAAACTTAAAGATTATCTCCACTCTTACCTCCCGAAATTCAATTATTCAAAACTTTAACTCAATTCAAAAACAAAAAAAACAATATACGCTTCTCTATTAGCTGCATTTGTTTTAAAACCACGTTTCTTTAAAACACGATCCAACATCTCTGTTGCTACACCGGACGTGCCACCAGTCGCTGCCATTAACATTTTTGCATCCATATTAGCTGCAACTTCATCGATTCCACCTGTTTATTTTCGAATCCGACGATCACACTTCTATTCAATTCTAAAAAATCATATGATATGATCGCATTCGCATGCTCGAATTCAAATCTGATTCAACTGTCACTCACTGACAAAAATTTCGCACAAATAAAATCACACACAACCTAAAAACCTAATTCAATCAATATACCTTTCACAACTGCAACTACTTTCTTAACTCCATTTTCTAATTGTTCTTTGTTTTGTGCAACTTGCACCAAAACATCTTCCGCCTTTTTCCCAATATTGTCAAACATACCTGGCTCAACTTTTTTCTCTGGTTCTTTCCCCTTAAACGGATTGATATATGATAACCAACCCTCCGGTTCCACAACTTCTGGTTCTTTTAAATGAGCCGCTTCCAATGCATAATTCACGCCGTCTGTTACATGCAAATATTCATCCACCCCCTGTAATGTATTCGAAAGACTCGGTAACTGCATTTTTTCATCATCTTTCTCAACAACATCCGGTACGGCCTTTCCGATGAAGAGATTCGAGATCATTAAGTATAGAAGGATTAAGCCGAGGAAGATGAAAACTGCCATAGAGGAATCGACTGGTCCGATCATTTTTCGGAGATTTTTCTTCATTTGGGTTGCGTGTTTGCAATGTTGTTGTTGAGCATTACAACCGCCTGGAAGCATTTGTGCATTCATGTTTTTGTTGTTTCTGAGCAGATGAGTGCTACTGTTTTTCTTCGATTTCATTCTGGAAACAGATTCCATGTCCATGTCAAGATCTTGATGGTCTTGATCTAATTTGTTTTTCCTTGAACTTTTATGTGCGTTCCCGCTCCTATTTCTCCCACTTTCTAAAGAGTTACTGTTGTTTCTTTCAAAAAGAGGATTTGGTTGTGGGACCTGGTTTCCAGTGGGGACATAAATCTCATCAACTTGATGAAGTGTGTTACTACCACCAATGGAATTGTAATTACTTGAAATTTTCTGAGCAGAATTGTTATTCGCAATGAGATCGTAATCATCTTCATTGTCAAAAGCAAGACCTGCATTTCCAAGGGGATGCTGTTGTTGATTTTGAATGTTGTTAGGATAGTAATTTTGATTTTGTTGTTGTTGTTGACGATGATGTCCATTATGTCCACTGAAATCATACCCAGGTTGGTTCAATTCAAGTTCATCAAACTCGTTCACTGGCGTTGGTGATCCCATCTGACTATAATTTACTTGATCATTACTAGTGTTTAATGCACCAGTATTGTTGTAAAAGTCATCATGATGTCCATTTGCTGCTGGACCACTATTGCCATTATTATTGCCATAATCGTATTGGGAAAACATGTTTTCCTGTGGTTGCATGTTGCTGTAAAACGTTTGTTCCTCGAAATTACTGGTCAAATCAAATTCATTATTAGGGACTTGCTGCTGCTGTTGATGCTGTTGATGTTGATGCTGTTGATGTTGATTCTGCTGTTGATTCTGCTGCTGTTGATTATACTGATTGTTATATTGATCACCATTATCATTATAGAAACCGTTATCATAATCTTTGTTGTACTGTGTCATTGATTCGAGATTCATGTCATCAAAATGATTATTACGTTGTTGATGATGTGCGGTCATTTTTTCTTCGTGGTCAAATTTACTATTTGCAAAAAGATGGGGTAAAAATTATATACTATAGAACTTACTACCGATAAGAAAACAAATTCACTGGGAAAGGAATGAAATGATTTTAATTTTAGCAAACGATACTGTTACAACGTGCGAAAATTTCGCACGATGATAATATAAACTCAAAAAGAATAATCTAATAACTCTAATAACAAAAATGTAACTAAATGGCTGCAACTTTGTTTTGTTGAAAGATGATGTATGATTTTTTTCGATTTTTTTTCACAATGAAAGAAGATTGATTTATTTGACGATTTAATTTTCTTGAAAAAATTATGAACAATTGATTTGGTCGACACTTGATGCATGCAATATGGTTTCATATTTGTTGATATGGATTTTGACAAGAGAAGAATTTGTGCAATAAAACGAATTTTATTTTACAATGAATGATGACAGATTTCTCTAACATTGAAATCAATAGAACAATATTTACATGCACGAAACGAAGGAATCGATTGATACCGACTCGACGTCGTCGTCGTCGTCGTCGTCGATGAATCAATCGCATCCATCCATAACTCTACTTTAAAGAAACTCAAATGATCAAAAACGTGTTTTTTGCGGGTTTTTTCCCTCGATAAAAACATACTGCCGAAAAACAACTAAACTGAACTTACTAATACTTTCCTTTAGAAACGAGAAAAATTAAACATCATAATATGAACTGCCTGCCATCATATAATAAATCATAAGATTAAATTGCATCATCATCCACGTCCCCCAGGACTAACAAAAAACTACCACGACTATTACTAAGAAACGATAAGCTTAGCAGACATATTATGTTGATATTAATTTTCAATTGCAATTTGCGAATGCTACTATTAAATTTCAAATTTTCAACTTATAGTATACTATTACCTCTTAATGCAAAACGTCATGCAATTTTGATAAAATCCTTGCATGCCATTTCGGAAAATTGTTTTGTGAAGAAAACGTTCCCAGCGTCAGTGCGTTACTGACAAAGCCAGGCTGTCGCGAAATTGAAATAATAGCATTGTTGATAAATTTGCGGAAATATTCTTACTACTACTAGTAAAACCTGTTTTTACTCTTGATGCAAATTTCTACGGCGATATTTCTTGTCTTTCGAATCGAATCAGCTCGTTAATACTTATATTTGAATCAAATTTTTCTTGCAATTCCGAATTTGACATGATAGAATCTTTAGTGCCATTTCATTTGTATACATTGCTGCAGTTTTAATAACGTGAACTTTCGTTCAAATCGAACTTGCTAATCTAATGATATACCAATTCATGTGGTGTGCTATTATATTTGAAGCACTTATGTTAGTATTCGCTCCCTCCCGAAGCTTCAATCATTTTCTTTCTAAGACCGCACCGGATGCGAAACTCCGTGGTGCTTGTCCGGTCGCTGTGTTTCCATGTTGGATGCTACTTGATGATGAATTGGGTAGTTGACTGTTCATATAAACTTGTAAGAAGGAGCTTCGACGATCCGCCGCGAGGTTCGAGACCGGTTCTGTAGTTTTTTCAACCCGTTTTTTCAGTTACTTGTGGTTGTCGTCTGTATGATGTTGGTTTTTCACCTGATTTCTACTGGGCGGTGCACTGGTTGCAAGTGTGTTCAAGCTCCACGATTGGCCTGCGGCTGCTTGGGCTTGGGCTTTTGCTGCGGCTGCTTCTTTCACCTGCACTCTTCCAACTGTTGTACGGAGACCGCGATTTTCATATCCTAGCTCTTGATTTGCCGTCCGGAATGCTTGATTTTCCGTCCGTAATGCTTGATTTTGGTTGTCTTTCGCCAAATTCGCTGCCTTCAGCTGTTTTATCTCCTCACTCATCGCATCGATGCTTCTGGTTAAAGCCTGGTTCTGTGTTACTGCCATATCAAGCTGCTGCTGCATCCATGCAGCATTTTCGATCTGCGGGTCTGCGCTGAATCCCCTTTCACACACGTCATAAGGAGCTCCAGCAGGTGCTACCGCACTCGAAGACGCACTTGGAATGGTACTACTACTCCCACACTGTGTGCTCTGGTCTTCCAAAGACTTTCTTGACTCGCTATCGTTTAGTGTGGCAGCACTGCCGTTGTTCGAAAGTCCGCTCTTTGCACGTTCGTTCTCTACATTGTTCGCTTTCTCAGCACGTCGCAGCAAGAGAGCCTGCGAACTAGCCTGTCGGTGCAAATCTCTTAACGACTTGCCCTGCGAGCTATTCACCAGGATTCCATTCACCCGCGTCAACACCTCATTCTGTTCTCCCAATTCCTTCTTTTCCGCCATCACCTGTTTCATTTTCATTTCAACGGCTTTATTTACTTCCGTTTTCAGGTTTTTCTGTAGTGAGTTATATGCGTCCGCTAATTGCTGATTCTCTTGGCTTTGCTGAGCTTTTTGGGCGTTCAGGTTTTTGATTTCTTCTTTTAGCTTTGGTATTTCCGAAATTTGTCCCTGGACCTTAGTTTCGATTTCTGTCCGAATCTTCCTCTTGTAACTCGCCTTCTCCGCCTTCTCCTGTTCACAACGTAACTTCAGTGTTTCAACTTCTTCATGAGTTGTGTACTTTAGTTCTGTAATTTGAGAGTGGACCTGCTGCAATTCGTTCGTTGCCTCATCCAGTTTCCGTTTCAACTCAACATTTTCACGCTCCGCTTTTGCTGCCTCCTTCTTCGCTTGTTTAGTATATTTCGCAGCAGCCTGTGCCTTTACAGCTTCAAGATCCTCTTCCGCCTTATCTTTTTGATCTTGCAGCTCTGTGACTTGCTGCTGACACTTTTGCAACTCTTGGTCGGCTCTTACTATCTGCAGTCCAAGTTTTTGTTGAGATGCTTCAAAACCTCTGTTATAGTCAAGCATGGCTTCATCTTGTCCTAGCTTTTTACCGCGAGCTGTAGCCTGGACACAATTGTCGCGTAATGTCGTATTGACCTTCTCCATCGTCGCAGCTGACTCAGTCAATTTCTGATTCTTCTCTTCTAGCTCGGCAATTCTAGATTGTTGCTCTCCTGCTTCAACCAATTTCTCTTGCAGGTCTTGGAGCTGTGCTGACAAACACACCACTCTTGCCTCTGCGGCCTCTGCTTCAATTCTTGCGCCATCTGCTTGTGTCTTTAAGGTGCCGTGTTGCTTTCGTAACTCATCAGCGTCAGCTTGTGCGCTCTCTAGTTTCTCTTCCAGTTCGCTTACAGTTTTATCTTTTGCCCGCCCCTGCTGCCTTAACTCTTCCAGCTGTTCTTTCAACAAGTTCACCATTGCATCCGGTTCACTCGTGCTGTGTGTCGTGGTTTCCTCCAAGACGGATTCATTGTTCATAGACACTTCGATTTTTGATCCTTTGAGTGGTGTGTCGGTTTCCATTCCCGTTTTCGGACGAAAGAAATTCCAAATTCCACGAACTACCGCTGCACCACCTGCTAATAAAACAGCAGCCCCAGTGTAGAATCTCAAATCTGATGCCAGGTTTTTGTTGAGTCCGTTCTCCTTGTTAGGAGCAACAACTGGTTTTTTGTCTTCCTTTTTGAGATTGTCATACTGTTCACTCTCTGCGTTAAACTTTTTCTTCCACGACTTCTCTCTGTTGTGGTAGCGTTTTTCTTCTGCTGCAGTTTCTCGATTCAATGTTTCGATCTTCGCTTTCTGTTTCCGTTCCTCACTTCGCAAGTCCCGCACTAGACTCTGTTGATCGTTGTAGTTCTCCTTCTCTTTTGCAATTTTTGCATCGGATTCTCTCTTTTGGCTTTGAGCGGCCGTTACAAGGTCGTCGTTTTTTTTCTTTTCTTCTGCAAGACCGTGTCTGAGTTTCTGTTCTTTGCTGTCATTGGCACTTTTGAGGTCGTCATACTTTGTCTTTTCTGCTGCAAGACTTTGTTTGAGATTCTGTTCTTCGCTTCCAGCTGCAGCCACTTTTTTCTTTTCTTCTGCAAGACCGTGTCTGAGTTTCTGTTCTTTGCTGTCATTGGCACTTTTGAGGTCGTCATACTTTGTCTTTTCTGTTGCAAGACTTTGTTTGAGATTCTGTTCTTCGCTTCCAGCTGCAGCCACCTTTTCCTTTTCTCCTGCAACACTCTGTTTGAGTTTCTGTTCTTCGCTTTGGGCTGCAGCCACCTTTTCCTTTTCTCCTGCGACACTTTGTCTGAGTTTCTGTTCTTCGCTTTGGGCTGCAGCCACCTTTTCCTTTTCTCCTGCGACACTTTGTCTGAGTTTCTGTTCTTCGCTTCGGGCTACAGCCACTTTTGTCTTTTCTGCTGCAAGACTTTGACCGAGTTTCTGTTCTTCGCTTTGGGCTGCAGTTACTTCTATCTCGTGAGCATCTTTGAGGTTGTGATAGCCTTTCTCTTCTGCTGCAGTTTCTCGATTCAACACTTCGACCCTTGCTTCCTGTTTCTGTTCCTCACCTCGCAAGTCCCGAACCAGACTTTGTTGATCATTACTTTCTGCGCGCTCCACTGTGTGTAGTTTTTGCTTCAGTTGTGATATCGACATTTGTTTCAATTGGTTCAAATCTTCTTGGTCGCTTGCTTCCCGTCTTTGCATCTCCTGTAACTGCGACAACTCAAATTTTTCATTTGGAACACCACTCAACTCGATCAAATTCAGACCTGCTACCTGCCCTTTTGAACTGGCTGATGGAATTGAAGTATCGCTGCCCTGAGTCGATTCCTGTTCGAGCCAGTCTATGTGCTGCTGCAAACATTTCCTGTCATCGTGTAACAACACTGCAACCTCTGTCTCGAGATTTTCTCGGTAACTCCGTGCGAATTGGGAACTCTCCTGTTTCTGCAACCAATCATTACCGTGCTGCCACAGATCTTGTCCAAATCCACCAACCAGACCGGCGACACACACAACCAATATCATTTTTGCTGGAGAACTGCAAAAACAAAGACGATCATAATAGCCTGCGCATCTACATCCACCGCAACGTTTCCCAAATCCACACGGTACTGCTGCACACAACATATTGAACTTTGTAAATCCATACATACATTGTGGCAACCGACATGAAATACGACTCCGAAGATTGAACTTTTGCCAACATTTCTGTATTCCACCGCAAAATGATCCTGCAAACACTGCCACACAACAACTCGTAATGTAAGTTTCACACGGGTGAACCAACCACTGTGGTACTCGTAATGTAAGATCCTCATGTGTCATGATTGTCGATAACCTCGATAACCTCGACAATATCGACGCTATCTGCGGCTGTTCTAAGATTTCCGTAGGACACTGGAGATGATAATGCATCATTTCTGTTGCAGCAAAACCAAGGATACCAGTCCATAGCATCCAGTGACTTATTTTCTGCTTTAGATATTCATCGCAACGTGTGCATACAGTCTGACTACGAGAGTCGGGTTGCGATATAATGTTAGTCTTGTTCGAAAGATCTGGTGTGGTATTCTTTTTCAATTCAGAATTAGCTTGCTCCAGTTCCTGCTCCAGTTCCTCGATCCTTGCGCTCAATTCTGAAATCGTACTGGCAGTATCGCAGTCACTAGTATTTGTATCTTTTTCGTCGAGTGTTACTTCCTCTGTTGCTTCAGGACTTTTAATGACTGCTGGAACGTCTTCTTTAGGCATACCATTGACTGCGCCCACTATATCAATAGACTGTTTCTCGACCTCACAACGATCAAATTCTTCCCCCTTTCGACTCATTGTTGCGTACAACAATTCTTCTGTTACCCACGCAGCTACTGTTATTCCGGCTCCAGAAAGAAAGCAACAACATTTCGTACATTGGAAAGAATCTGGAGATTCCAGTTGCTCTTTCTCTTCAGACGATCCCACATGATGACCAGTAACGCCAAATTGATTTTTTTCGTTCTCAGATTTTTTTTCACCTCCATCCGATTCTTCCAGAGCACCATTTAGTCCACTTTCATCAAACATTTCAGAGAATAAATTTTCTTCTTCCGTCGCTACAAGCGATGATTCTTCCTCTGAGACATTCTCCAAATTATTGCCATCCTCACCATCTTCCTTGACTTCTTCGATTTCTGCTACAAACATTTTTTGAAAGTCCATACATACATGGGGGAAAATGAGAACGAGCACCAGAATAACAAGACCTAAGACAGTCAGGCCTGCTGATAGCCGGATTAGTTTTTTCCATACAGTCTGATTTTTCTTGCTTAAAGGACCGCTACGATTGTTCGAGTTCTTGCTATTTTGTTGGAAATTCCTAGTTTTCTCGCTATTTGTTACATTACTAGCGTCAGCTTTGTTTGTCTTCATATAATTACTACCAATGCGAAACCGCTGCAATTTTCGACTTTTACAATGCTTATCGATATAGTTATCATTTGTATCATAATCACTCAAGTTTGAGCCAGTGTCAAATTCTCCTGAGAAAGACATTTCTGACTCCCTCATATTCCCACTTATTGAACCAGAAGAAGTGCCACCGATTACAAAGTGTTCCGCTGTTACTGAAGTTGCTGCATTGCTATTGTTAGTACTAGAATCTGCTCTGATCCACTTCTTCGCGATACCGCTCGTTGTCGTACTACCAAATGTAGACGACGTATTACAAGTCATATCGCAAGACTCACTATAGTCAAACGTAATACATTCTATGGTGTGCTGCCCTAAACCGTTTTCTCCGTATGCTGACAGAGTGTCTGTGCAGTTCGTGCAGTTATTTTCACTTTTAGTACCATCATGATTTTTGTGCATTTCTGAAACTGGACCATCTGACGATCTACTACTCAATTGCGAAACAAAAAACACATCTTGTCCCCATAAGCATTTCAATTTACCCAATTTCTCTTTGAATTGTTTGACATTTGCCTCCAATCTACCCCATCGTCCATCCTCAAACAGTGTCGCCCCTGGCGTTAGACAAATCCCCATGAACATACTGGTTCGGGATGTGGTAAGAAGACTTGTTGTATTAGAAGTTTTTTGATTCGGATTTTGTAGTATATTGGTCGTTTTTTCGTTATTTGTAGTATCTGTATAAACTAGATCTTCGTCCTTTCTGCTTGCGTTGCTCCCAATATCCTTCACAATTCCAAATCCTTCACTACTAGTGCCACGATTCATATAACGATCTTGCACTACCGACAAAGAATCACAATACTCCACTTCATTTCTAACTTGTGCTATCAAAAATTCCAATTTCTCAATCCTATTCTCTCCGGACCATGCACCAAAAACTGTTTCTAGTTCCCCTCGCGGTCTGTGAAGATGGTATTCGTCTACGACTTCTGCCATTTTGCCGGCTTGTGTCATGAGTTCGTGGAGCAACCGAACTCGTTTTGTAGAACTGATACTTCCATCGTGATGGAAGGCATCTTTGAAGTTTTGTTTTTTTATCAAACTTGAGGTACCACATGTGGATTCTTGCTTAATTTCTGTTTTGATTTCACTACTTAGATTTTGATTCGTATTGGTCGAGTCTTCTTGTGCATCTTTTTGTATATTGTTACTATCATCCTGTATACAATTTTCAGTACCACTATTAAGATTTTTCCCAACCCCAGATTCTAAAAATTTTCCCACCACAAATTCAAATTCAATAAAGGCCGCATCGAAAGCTGCTGACGCTTTCGACGAGGCACCGAGATGTTTACTCATTCTCATGATACTGTCGAATGTTTTAGTAATGTTTGTACTGTTATATTGGCCGAAAGCTCCACTCAAATTTTCGAATGTCTTACTACTTTTACTACTGCCATAATTCTGGCCTAAACCAGTGCTGGTTGTTGCATCAGCATCGTTAGTACTCAGCCTGTTAATACTAATATTGCTCGGACGATCAGATTCAATCATAGATTCAGATTCAGGTTCATCATTATTATTTATGTCAATAATGCCATCACGATCATGATTAAGATTATGATGACATTCAATTAATGCTGTCGTGATATCATCATTATCAGTCACATCATTAGTTTTCATGGCTGCTTCATCAATTTTAATATCATCTTGCATAGTCGAGTCCATTATGTCCATTTTGTCCATGTTAATAGTATCACTGCGCCCCATCAGATCAATGTTCACACGATGATCAGATTCATCCATATTTACACTGCTCAGTAGACTTCCGAAATCACTAGGATCATTATTCAGTAGATTTGTCTCGATGCAGCTGTCATCTGAATTGTCATCTGAACTGTCTGTGAACATTGCAAATGATTCAACAGGAACAGAATCTTTTTTTGGCAAATTTGTATTCATGATGAATTTGTTGGAAACACTTTGTGGATCGAAACGTTGTTTTTTTTTTTGTTACGATGATAATGTCTGTGATGATAATGATGATTAATATGATGTCATGATCTATGTCACTATAATTTTTTGACTGTGTCTTGCTGGTTATAAAACATACCAATGATACCGATATTACGACAATAATTTATTCCCATATGATATATCCTCCGCCGACCTCGTAAGTCGAATATAAAATATCATGTCAAACAGCTTTTTAGCGTTAAATATGTTTTTAGTATGTCAAATATTTATATGCAACTTCCTATAATATTGACTTCCGAACTTCTCGGTCAATTCTTCTCGTCGAAAATTCTTCTTGAATTTAGTTTTTCTAAATTCTATCAAACTGATATAATATTACATGGCACAATACAAGACTTTGAAATAAAATTTGATTGTGATCATACTATATATAATTACATTGCGCTAGAAGAAAAACGAAATTGAGTCAACTTATTTGCCTTTTTGATAAAGTTTACCATGCAATGTTTGACCAACTACAAAATTTGATAAAAACAGTTACATAGTCTGGAGAAACGTTGTTACATCATATTACTAGTACTTAACTTTCATCAAAAAATTATTAGTTGCGCAGTTGACATTATTTTCGAAATGGTCGGTTGTAGCAGACTCAGACTAATATAGAAACGTTTTTGATCTTCTTATTGCAAATTGTAAAAAATATAATAATACCTCTGCCACTTTCAACTGAACTTGTAATAGATCATGAGATTTACTTCAAAGAGGACCAAAATTTTTTGTAGAGAATTGAATCCAAGGAGAATAGATCATGACACATCGCCCCTATGGAGATTGTTATTGAAAAACTCGGAATGATAGAATTTATGCGTTTCACTTGATGGAAAAACTTCCGCTGATAAAGATGGAGAATAGATAAATTGAAATAGGACTATTTTTTGGAAAGAATTATAACAGAAGAAACTTGGGAAGGAATCCAATGCAAGAAATGTGTTGATGAGATGTGATTTGATACTGATAAAATTCAAACAAATAGGAGAACACTGTGTTTTCAGAAAATGACAATCCATTTCTGGATCATACTGTTACCATTGAAACTTTCTGCAAAATTCAAACCTCTTACAACTTTCTTCCTCATGCGAAAACTTCGAAAAACGTAGCACAAATTGCCACTGTCATCATTGTTTCTAACCTAAATGTCACCTTGAGGCTTGCCACATCATCCACCGGTGGTGCCACATCATCACCTCCTATATGCACCGCCCCCAGCTCTACTATCACTATTTCCAAATTTACTACTTTCATCATTTTGATCTCCTTGACCCGCTTGTCCACCGCCTCCTCCAAAAGGTCCTCCTCCGCCTCCAAACGGACCGCCTCCACCCACCATGCCACCTCCACCCAAACTGCTCAAATCACCACCTGTACCACCTCTAGACTTCATATACGTTGTATACATCATATATACGAACAATCCAAAGACACAATATCTTAAAATTTCCATATGGCCGGTCAGAAATGATACTCCCAATATTCCAATGACGATCACATAAATGAGTAAGATATCGCTTCCACCTATGTTTACGGTTTTTCCGTGTATTCCGAGAAGACGTGCAAGATCGCCAGAAAGGATGTTCTCGTCTTGTTGGGGGGCGAAGGAACCGGGATTGGACGAAGAACTGGACTTGGATTGATTACCTCCCCCACCTCCGGAATTTGAAGAACTCCCTTGACCACCATTTCCGAAAGAGCTGCTGGAGTTTCCTCGATTTGTTAATGTGCTACTTCCTGACGGGCTTGAGGTAGATCCAGCCTGTGCATATGTGGATTGTTGTTTTGAAAATCTTTCCTTGAATTTTATTTCGACAATTACATCATCAAGAAATTGAATTTCAATATACTCTGCCTGTGTCACAATGTGACATACTATGCCTAACACCGTCTGTGTCCAAAATTCCAAAACAGTAACTAAACTCGAGTCGAAATTCAACCACAAGAACAAAAAATCTATATACAATATGTTTCGCCCGTGGATCTTTGCTGTCCATGATCTCACCATTTACAATAACTGTCGGCATTGTGTTATGTCTACTTATTGATATAATTATTCACACGCTGTTTACGACAAATGTTACTTACACAAACACTTGCTTTGCCATACACACTATTTATTATTATACCATATGCAAATGTCTCAAATTCAACTTTCCCTGCAAACATGAACTGTCAACTGAAACCAATGTTGTTGACCAGGAAAACCGAACGAAATGCGACAGAAATGAATGCAGAAAGATTTTATTTGCTTTGATTTGAACTGAAGGAAGAATATTTGGAGAACTATTTGCCCAATCGAACAACATTGCTTGCATGAAAATCCATCAAGGAAAACTTATACCACGTAACACACGCTGAAGACTCACTCCAATATCCGAATGCACATGATCCTTTCACAGAAACGGAAATCATACTGTGCAGAACAACTGTCCAATGCGGCAATGTTGGCAAAGTTTTTTGCTCATTTCATCAATGTCAAGAACATAGTTGACATGAAATTTTCCCCAACAATGCAGAAACGAATCCAATCAGATCAAAGAATTTTCAAAACCCTAACGACGTCAACCATTCCTTTATTTTCCATGTATGCAGTCCCCGCAATTCCACACAACCCGTCCTAACCCTACACGGCGCCTCGCAGACCATCATCAATTTCTTCCTCAGCTGATCAACATCACCCTCTATCAACCTTATCACGGTCATAGCTTCGCAACCACCTCTTCGAAACCGTTCGTAAATCGGCAGATTACCGTTGATCGTTCTGTTTATTCGAAACTTTATACGATTGTCTTTTTTGAATAGATGATCACCGTCAATTGCACTAATCGTATTTTCCACCTCTCCTGTATTCAGTCGTTTCGGAGATTCTTGATTGTTTTTAAGAATTTGTTGGAGATAGTATTGTTCTGTTCTTTGTTCTTTTTTTGTCAATGTAACTTGTTGAGGTTGTTCACCACCAGACATATCAAAACTCTGCTGCTGTTGCCCCGCGGCAAAATCTGGTTCTATAGATGGATCTGCATGTCCACCACTACCGTAACAATATTGAGATTTTGTAGTCGCTGCTACTTTGGCAAAGTCTTTCGCTTCTTGTGCCTGCATTTGTTCCACGGTTTTGCGCGTTAATGTTCGTAACCCTCGTGGAAACAGATTTTTTGTGGTGAGAGAAAACATCGTCGGTTGCCGATCTTCCGATGCGAAATGTTGCTTCAATGAAATTATTCGCCGAGGACTTATGAACACTGCGATTTAGATATCATCATTTTATCATCATCATGCATATTAGAAAATTCAAATCTTAAACCTGACTTATCAATCGCTAGACACATCCATGCAAATTGAAATTGGAAAATTCCGGAAAAACACATTCTATATTGCATGGAATGACCGAATCGAACGACACAGAAAATCCATCGAACAACTAACCCTGTCGACTAAGAACACACCGTAACTCAAATTGAATTTGGACGCCAGAATACAATATCCGCAACCATCCATTTTTTCTGCTTCAAGAAAACTTTTTAACCTAACGTCAACAATGATTACAACTCTTTTTTGTTTTTTTCAAATTTGGGGGGAAACCATTAATATCAGATACATTTGCAGGGTACAATCGGGTCATATTCGTAAAACTGTTTTTTGCCAAATCTCCTATTTGCGTCATAGTTTCACATTTTACATTTATTTCATTTCATCCTACCAAAACAATTTTTCGTGCCACTGTCCATACTTTCACCACCAAACCAAAATTGACTCCGCAGCTTTTTCATATTATACAATGGTTCCTTTTGTCTCGTAGTGTACAGAACTTATAGTAATTCCATTGTTTCTTGTCAAATTGTATTGTACAGCATCAATGATTTTTTCGTCTCGACGTCTCCAATAGTATTGTTGTAATACATCAAATTCACTACGTACTATACATTTTCAATAAAATCATCATCATGATTTCTTCTGTAACGTCCACAGATGGACTCCCTCTACATCAAAGGATTGATTGCTCTGACAACATTTCCAGCGGATCGCTCGTTGGTTTGGCTTAATGCTGTTTTTTTTTGTGTTTTGAGAATGGATTGGATTCAAATAAATTGGAACAACGGACCACTTATTCAATTTCAATGAGTCTGTCTATTTTCTGAGTCAGACCAAATTAAATTTTAGTAATCAAATGATAATGATCCACACAAAAATTCAAATACCATAGAGAATTATAAATGGAACATAGCAGTAGTGGAACGTTTGATGTCCATAGTCATCCCAAAATTCTCCTGCACGCATTGCAGCGACATTGGCTTTGTGCGCCAAATACGCCAGCCTTTTCTCGTTGTCTTCGAAGAATGCCATCGCCATTGGATGTCTTACTACAAAAATCTTGAATTTGTATATACGCTAGATAATTTATATACAACTTAATTACCTTGTTGATACACTTAATACCCCACCTGAACGATAATGTTTGTTTAATAAAGAGATCAATTTGAGGTCACATTGATAAACTTTTTCAGAAACTTGAAAATTGTTGACCGGCGAATGCAAAATTCACTGATTGATTCTGAATCATTAACATTCATTCATTGAAAGAAAACTTTTGTTACCACCGACAAAAATTTGGGATGACCAATTCCGAAATTTAATTCAGCAAAAGAGAATCTTGGCTATCCAGGATAAACTGTGAACTCCTGATCACACAACGGTCCGATATGCCTTTGCTTACCACACTCATCCAATCCCGCTGCCGTACTGTTTTACAAATTTACACCAATGCATATTTGATTCAAAAAGTCATAATGATAGTTATAATGGTCTAGTGTCCTCGCGTGATATTAACACCCTGAATTTTCACATCAAGAGAATTATTAACACACTTTGCCACCAAAAGAATTCATTTTTAGCATCATTTGATTTTAGTCCCGAACCACCAGTCAAGAATATCCACATCGGCGCAATCAACATCAGAATGAATCCAACGGTATTTAACACCAGCAGTAGTAATACTTGACAATCGAGCTGCACTCCATACTACATCATACTACATTGTGGTTTTTCTATTTCCTTAACAGTTTTATTCGCTTGATCTAATTCTTGACCAACCACAGCCACATTCGCTTTCGTCCTCTGTATTACTTCTCTCTGCGCGTGCAGATCTTTTACTATATCATTCCCTATTTCTTCCGTCTCCAACGCCAACCTCGTCGCATTATTGACCATGTCCGTACCTTCCTGTATTTTCCCTTCTGTAGCCTGTAACCGATTCTGTATTGCTTTCTGACCAGCTGCCTCACCGAGTAGACCCTTCCGATGCATATCTGCGAGTTTGACGTCGAATTGTTGAGAGAGCATTTTCAGATTTTCCTTCAAACCCTGAACTTCCTTCCGTCGTTCTGAATTACTCTTAGCATCCATTTCGAGTTGTTTGACGGTTTTTTCGGCTTCTTTGAAAGCCTTGTGGATTTGAGAAACGTCGACTTTTTTGTCATCTTGAGACATTTTGCCAAGACCATCCATGATTTTAGCGATGTGATCATCGTAATCTTGTTTGTAAGAATCGAACATCGTTTTTAGTGTTGCGCTGGAAAAATCAATGAAATCACTCACAAATTTCACTGCGGATTTGCTAAAATTGTGATTGCTAAAACTTCACAACCAATATGACTAAAGACTGCTAGACTACCGTTTTTGTTTTTTTCTAGAATTTTAACTGACAATTGATCACAGATGAGATCACACGGCGAAAAATTTTCGTCCAATTGAAAAACTTTTATAATACACAAACTATCTTTAAATTTCACGTCGTGATTGGAACTAATGGGTGAATTGCTGTCTTGCTGCTATGAATGCATTATGATGCTGAAATCCTTTTTTTCAACGACAACGATAATACACTGTCAAAAATAGAAGAAAACTGAACACCACTGCCACGAACACACTGTCGATACAATCGTAGAATCGTCCAACACGAAAACTAACACATGCAAACTGCTTCTTTCCACGCCAACAAATATGATGATCTAAACTGTTTGTACAAGCATTGAAGTGACTCGAGAACGCAATTTCAAAAAATACAGGCACTTGGTATCACATTTCAAATTTCCCCAGTGCGCTACATAAAGCTTCTCTCATGTTGATTCGAAATCAACCAGCTTTATCAATCCATCCTTACCAACGCACACAGCTTTTTCTGATTTGTTTGCAAAGACACTGCAGTGGCAACCGCCGTCTGTATTTGGAATATCCAGAGTGTTCAATACCTGATATTTTTGGATTCAGGAACACATTCTATTTGGACACTCTTATGAATCATGACGGCGCAAACCTGTGACCATTGCAAGAAAATTTTGTGGCTCTCCAAATTAACCAACCCAAACAACCAATACCCTCATGAATCCATATTTCCCATCACTGCTTGTTCCTGCGATGGATATTTTTCCTTTTTTCGAAAACTGCGCCGAGTGCAAACATAAGTCCGCTGGCACTGCTGGCAGAAATTTTCCATCGCCACTGTTTGACGAAGATGATGCCGCGCTGTCAAAATTGTTACTAGCGTTGCTCGACGTACCAACTGACTGTGCCCATGTCGTACCATCGTCACTGCCTTCGACACATCCACCACTACCATCCACTGGTATCACATTCTGGAAGTCATTTAAGAGTTTGCAAGTTCGTACATCCCAAAGCTGCAGTTGGTCTCTTTCTCTGTAACTACCGGTCAATAGTGTGTTATTTCTGAAGTCCATTGCTGTTGCTGCGTAGAGTTCGGGACCATAGATACCTGTGTGTTGTTGTGTGTTGTGTTGAATGTTTTTTTTTCAATCAAATCAGAAATCCGAAATGGTATACATCGATATTAAATGATTTCACACAACCTATTCTTGAATACAACCACTACATCACGAAAACCCCGACATCCCAAAACTAACAACAGACTCAGTGACTAACAAACATCAGAAATCAACTCAAATACTTCTAACGCTCCTACTTCCACCACTTCTTTGATCCCAAAATTGGACCGTAGAATCCCACCCACCACTAACTATTGTTTTGTCTTCTGAAATGTACTTGCAACATAAAACCCGACTTGCATGACCTGACATCACGTTTCCTCCACCGAAAGTGCCCATGTTTCGACCAAGAATCATCAGACGTTTCTTTGTCATTTCATCGTAAACGAAAAGATCTGGATCTTTTCCAGAACAGACGAATTGCGAACCTGTGTGTATGGACATTTATTTTAACATTGGAGCGTTGTTTTGAAATGATAGTCAATAACATTTTTTTTTGCAAGAACCCTGGTGCCGAATCTAGCTGTCAATCTGAAACGTCAACAGAAAAACATCCAAACACTCACATAGTACCATCCAATGCATAATTGACACAGAACAGTGCTGGTAAGGGATGATAATCCATAGAAGCTGCTGGTTTTTTTTCGATATAGTCCGTCCCACCACTCAAAGTTCCACCACTATTCCGCGTTCCTCCTGTTTTCCGTCTGGTTTCCAGCAGATTTTGGCTAGTATCTCCGTTGCCGGAATTTGCAGCAGCTCTCAGAATACGGCTCGGACTTTTCTCTGCAGCTCCAGATGTTAGACTCCATTTTCCTACTTTCCCTGCAAGACTGTTGATTTGGTTCGTATTTTCTGATAACGGACTCGCGATACTCCTCTTCTCAGCGCTACTCATACTACTCTTCAAATCCGCATATGGATTTATACTCCCCAAACATTTTCCATTCACCGCATGATACTGCTGCAATGTGCCATCGGTTCTTGCGACAAGGAGAATATTTTTTTGCTTGATGAATTCGGTTTCAGGTCGCCATGCAACACTCATAACAGGGAGACCTTTCGAAGTACTGGAGTCCTCCAAAACTGTGATTGGTTTGTTTCCACCTGCTGCACCTGCACCGGCAAAATTGCCCTGCTTTTGTGACAAGACATACGGAGATCGCTCTCCCGTCTCGGTTTTGTAAATCGCAACATCACCTCGTACGTTACCGACGGCGATGAATTGATCGTCCGGCGAGAATCGTGCGCAGAATAGATCTTCGTTGTTGTCTTCGGAACCATATACTGAGAATTTCATGTTGGGAAAATGTTGTATCTTTTGTTGTAAATGATCTGTTAGAAGCTTAATTTTGATTGCATAAATTTCGCTTTTTGAAATTCAATTTAATGGATCGATTCTGAACGAATATCAATAGACCAACTAAAAAAGATTCAAAGAATCGAATCAAAATTCCACTCTGAAAATTCAACCATCCTCAAACTCTCTAGCAATACGACGTGACCGATTTGGTCGTTTCGGCGCACTGAACGATAAACAGAAATAAACCATGAACAACTCCGGCTATGACAGAGTGTCGTGACTCATGCACCCATACTCTGACGCACGTGTCTGTCGCAATAACTTATTTCAAATCCTGAAACCCGAGCTGATTCGAATTGACAACTACCACATATTCAAATTATAGTCTAAGTCTTTTCTCTTTCCTCTTAGCAACAACATCGAAACTCATCATGCGGCGTTGCTCACTATTACAGAGGGAACGCATTCTACTCCGCCATGCCCTCCCCTTCCAAATCAGCTAGATCCACCCCTTTCAAATCAACTCTACTGACATGACTTGGGTTTTTTATAGGCGGTTCACCGTCGACACTCCCGGCAGTATTTGCTGTTGTATTCTTACTATCCAACGCTGCGTCAGCGTCAATCGAAGCATTCTGTCGCGTTTTTTTCGTGTTCAAGTTCGTCGTCTTAATACTAATAGTAGGAAGAACAAGCCGTTCAGTCTTCCTACCCGATTTCATACTCATTCTAGGAGACATAGGAGATATTGAAATACTGGCCCGCCGTGTTTCGCGAGGGCCTGTACTAATGGATTCGTCGATATCGTCAGGTGCCGCTGCTGCCGTGCTCATCGCCGCTGAATTATCGAACCCGGTGTTTTTCGACCTCGCCCCCAACAGTTTAGGAACTGCCACACTTTGAAACAACAAACTACCTCTCGCGGTCGCCCTTGTCTGTCTGGATTTCTCAGCATGCTTTAGAACGTCAGTCTTTCGATATTTGGTGCTCTTTCTCATAGATCCAAACATATCATCTATGGTCTGCGATGCTGCTGCTGCTGCTGCTGCACTGTGACTCGGTTCTTCAGGAGCACGTATGACATCTGCGTCAATCGCGCCGTCGTCATCACCTTTAGACATAGCCTCCTTAGCTTGCCCTAACTTACTCGATTTCGTCTTAATGCCGAAACTTGCTCCCAATCGTGATGTAATTGACCTGTTACTTAATTCTTTCTGAACGAGTGCCATAGTAGAGGGTCGCAAACTTTTACTTCCGGCGACTCTCTTACTTGCAGCACCTCCTCTCGACAAATTTTTACCAAATCGAGCTGCACTTGTACTGCCTTCAATAGGAGACATCACACCTGGAGACATCCCACCCATCAAGCCACTAACAGATGTAAATCCCTCGCGAGGTTCCTGCTCTTTTTTTCCATCCCAAAATGTCATCAAATTTGTACTCCATTTATGAGCCAATTCTTCTTTATATTCCTTCTCCCTTATATACACCGCAACAATCGATGCAATCAACATTCCCCACAGACTGATTGCGATGTCGATCAATATTCCGACAAACATCGACGGACCAAAAAGATTCCGCTCGGCTGATACCGCCTGCCAAATGAAATATGCAATTATCGCAATAAATAAAACCATAAACACCGCCGGTAAGATCAATGGATGATCATCTTGGAAGAAAATCCGAATCCGCTCCAAACAATTTCTAGTTCGCGCTTTCTCATGCCGTAAACACTTTTCGCTAAACGTATAATAAATGATCA
>Ga0099797_100464_pt1 | contig 26237 bp, 16 predicted proteins | sample Uncmet_Sort48C_1_FD_89871 | JGI IMG/M metagenome (GOLD analysis project Ga0099797, IMG submission 89871) | Marine eukaryotic communities from CALCOFI LINE 67, Pacific Ocean - C012_Sort48C_1 | ecosystem: Environmental > Aquatic > Marine > Oceanic | place: Pacific Ocean: Monterey Bay | collected... | reverse complement strand
TTTAAATTCCTTTAAACTAATAGTACTACTAAGTATGGTACTAGTAGTACCAAGTTCAGAATCTGAATCAGACTCTGACTCTAATAGTAAGGCTGTCTTACTATTACTACTGGTAATTTATTATACTAGAGTTGGGAGGCGCTGCTGTTTCCCCAAAAAAAGTCTGGGGAAACGTCTGGAAAAAGTCTGCAAAATGTCCCAGGAACAGCGGTTCTAGGAGTCCTGTCCTAGCACAAAACACCTATAATAAGACTTTGTTCCTAGAAGACTGCTGAAATCAATGTCGCAGGTGTATTAACCTATAGACCCAAAGTCCCACAACATTATTACAAGAGATTTTTTTATTAAAAGTGACATTTAAATTTTTTTAAAGAGTTTTTTCGGGGAAGCCGCAAAAGACCCTGGACCGAACTTCTGTATATCTTTGGACCAGTTGAAACTTTGAATATAAGAGCTTAAGCCTAGAGAATGAAGACTATGCCTGATGCTTCAGTTACAAATAACCTATAGTTATCTCCTTTTCCTTTATCTTTTCCATTTTCGTCGACGTTTCCCCTTCCTTTTACTATGATTCCGCTCGTCGCAAAAACGAACCTCAGCAGCGCAGCTAAAATTTAAAGAAGCACAAAAAACAAAAAAATTCATAACAACTATAGCAAGCATCGCTTGCTAAAAGTCTCCATCCGTCACTAGACTACAGGGCGGCCCCCTCGCGCACAGGCGTCCCGCTAATATCACTAGCACTACCACTACTACCACGTGACTCACTGAGTCTGCTGCTGACACTGCTGCACTCACTACTCCTACTACTACTGTCAGTGTGACTACTACAACTAGTACTACTCATACTAGTAGTATTACCACCAGGTCCAGGTCCAGGACCACTGCCACTGGCACAAATTTTAGTAACTGTACTACTAGTACTACTCCCACTAAGTCTAGTAGTACAGTTGGAACTGCTAACTGTAGCCTCATTGGTGGACTTCAAAGTCTTAATAAATTTTGGTGTTGATTTAGACTCGTCGTTCAAATTATTCGCGTGAATCGGATCCTTCGCAAACTTCTTACTCTTCTTCTGATTCACAGTTGTCTTACCACTAAGTCTACTACGATTTATCATGTTGACATCAGATTCTGATTTGTTATTAAGTTTGTTAGTATTACTGTTACAACCCAAGTTCTTACTAGACTTGAATTTATCAGTACTACTACCCAGTCTACCGTAATTGCTATTAGTACTACGACTGCAACTGCCAGTGACTGTGCTGGAAGTAGTAGTACTACAGTTACTAGTACTAGGCTTGGATTTCATTGACTTTGTGTGAAATCTTGAGTTCTCAGCATCGTCATTGTCTGTTCTTATATCTAATAGAGCCGAAGATGAATCGATTTTTGTCATTGATACAATTGCATGACTGTCAGACTTAGTGTCACACTGAGATTCAATGTTCAAATTGGGCTCAGAGTCAGGCTCAGCTTCGAAATTTTGTACTACTAAATTCTGTTTCCTCAGCTGCTGCATCAACAGCACCACAAGGAGAATCCCCCAAAGAATCGCAACGGCCGCTAGCGCGAGCCGTTGTTGGTAGTCGTCGGAAGGGTCGGAAAAGGCGGGTGATTCCACACTTGACGCCTTCGTCGAGGACTGTAGTAGGAGGTCCAAAAAACTGGCGCCATACGAGACCATGCCAAGCCTTGTCCCCCTTTCCCCCAGACTTTGCATGACACTGTTGCCAGGTGGAAACATACTATATCTTTCGTCCTGACTCAGAGAGGCTGATTTTTTACGTTCCTCTACAGCTTGGATGCCCTTCAGAATCGCTGATGAAACTTCATCCGAAGAATCATCGGGTTCAGGCGGCTTTTTTAAAATCGTATCCTTCGACGCCCTCTTAATCCACTCCTCTACGTCAGATTTAATTATATCAATCGACGTCCCCCTAATCCACGCCTCTACGGCCATGCTCGCCGCATATTCGACCTTCCTTTTAGCCTCCATCGCCGCCATTTCGCCGTGCTTCGCAATGTCCTTAGCTAATTTCTCTTGCGATCGAACCGCAGCTAAAGGATTGAGACTATTTGCAAATAACTCAATTTCTGCCATGCCCTTCAGAATCGCTGATGAAACTTCATCGGGTTTAGGCGGCTTTTTTAAAATCGTATCCTTCGACGCCCTCTTAATCCACTCCTCTACGTCAGATTTAATTATATCAATCGACGTCCCCCTAATCCACGCCTCTACGGCCATGCTCGCCGCATATTCGACCTTCTTTTTAGCCTCCATCGCCGCCATTTCGCCGTGCTTCGCAATGTCCTTAGCTAATTTCTCTTGCGATCAAGCCGCATCTAAAGAACTGAGACTAAATGCAAATAAATCAATTTCTGCCCTTCTCTCCTGTTCGACGTTGAACTGACTCCTTACCGTCTTTGCAGCCACAGACGTAACTTCAGCGATTTTCTCATCCTTGAAACATAACCCCTATTCGGTCGGACAGAATAATTTTGTCTCCTCAAAAGTTCTGTGTTTTCCGCCGTCGCGTACATCTATTCCACTTACATAGTTTTCCGGGTCACTATTGTCGTGGTCCAGCATCATTTTAGCGCCATACGGCAACTGGTACTTGTTGTAATTCTTACCTTTTAGCAATGTAAATTAATTATAAATCTCTCAAGGATTTGGCACTGCGATTGCTTTTGAGAACTCGCCGGTGCCGCTCCATTTGAGCGGTAAATAGCAGGGCGTCGGCTTAGTCACACAGGCATCAGAACAGATGTTTCCCTCAGAATCTATGCCAAAGGACTTAGAATATGCTTCACCTCCGGGTTGGTTGACCAGATTTGGATTCACTCTACGTGGGAATCTGTCTAGGGCTGGCTGTATGCCTGGATCACTATTCCAAGTCATTTTGGAAATCGCGTGAAAGAGAGAAACACCACTATCATAACCCGACCATCTCAACTTTAAATCATCTAACGAAAGAAGAGAACCACCCATTGCGATTGGGTCGCCGCGGTTGAGGAAAACACGGGAATTTTCAGCCGAAACTCCAGATATCTTGTAGGCAAAATGAAACATGACACGGAGGTGGTCAAAACTCAGTTTGTTGTAGTCTTCAAACGTTAACGGCTCATTGTATTCATATAATTTTGCTAAATTTTGACGTCCTGAGATAGTATTAGTAAGATCAGATCGGACACGCTCATTAAGCTTTTGAATTTTTCTCTGTTTTTTTTGTCCCTCAAAGTTACTTTCTATACCTTTGTACTCCTTTTCAAATTTTACATGGTGGGCAAACTACTCAAGGGTAAATGTTCGTTCTTTAAATAGACCATAAGTGATTGTAACTTATTTTTGTTTTGTATTACTTTAAATACTTGGATCCTTAGCGATTGTAACTTCTGTATTCACTGCTAAAATAGGAGGTTGACCAAATGTAATGGACTGAAATTTGATCGGATTCGACGACGACGTCACACCAGCGGATTCTCGAATATCATTTTCGGTCTTCTCGTGAGAGTCAGAAAGCCCAACGTCAGGTTTACTATATTCGTTCAAGGACTCAAATTTGTACTCATTCGTCTTATTTTTGGATTTCTTGTGATACTTTATACAAGCAGCCCAATACTGCTCTATCTTTTCTGCTAAATACTTACATAATGCAGCAGAATTTCCATGAATCTTTGCGCCTAGAGCAATAAGAACATTACGACAACTATTCACCTTGGAGGCCTCTGTCAACTGATCTAAAATCAATCGCTGATTCTCTTTCTTAGGAACAAATCTTCTTTCCACCAAGGACAACATCATCTGAGCTTGACCACCGCCCAAACTATGTCCGATAAAAGTGATCTTGGGACTTGCACTCGGAATAGTTTCTTCACAGCATGATGTCAATGATGGTGACATTGGAAACATGCCCAGAGCCAAAGCGCTATAAACCAAAACCCAAACCATTAAGTTAGCCTTTCCTCTACCTGCTAAATCGACTAACGAAATCAAATAACCGCCATGATATTTCAAATCAACTTCAGCTTTAATGAAGTTTTTAGCCTCATTTTCAATCTGCATCGTGCGAAACAATAATGTTTTATCGTCCTTATCCATATACTCACCCGATGAAAGCCCCGCAAACTGCAAATTAAACGAATCATCTTCTGCAAGACAGTTGAAAGTCGTTTCAGTACCCCTATAAACAATCATCAGTTCACCTGGATCGTACTTGAAAGGCACATCACTGACAGGCCCAGGTCCACGGTTTCTTCTTTTGTACAATTCTGGGTCTCTTTCTTTAAATCTATCCTCTGGTCGCTAAGTAAAAGGATGATATGAATAATCAAAATCTATTTTAATTTGAGTGTCTTCTCCAAGATCTGTAGGTTCTTGGTCCTCAACTCGAACCACATACCAACGGTGTTTATTGGTGGGATCAATCATCTTAATGGACATCATCGCATTGAATTCTTTTAGTCTTGCATTCATCTCCGGTTTCCACTTCTCTTCCTCTGCCCAAGGACCTCGCCAAGACCCAGATTGAAGTTATTCGATTGTCATATCAATACATTCTCTATCACTATTAATGTCTATTTAGTTCAATTCTTTCTTACACTTGGATTGCAACATCTATTTAGCCCACTCTGGACCACAGCTCACCTTGTCCAGCACATAATCCAGTGCCGGGTTCTCCCTAATCAGATGCACAACCTGGTTCATCTGTGCTGTCACACCTCAATCTTTGGACCAATATTGCATATGCCTGGGGATGAGATACGCCCACATGGACATCCATTTCGCCATCACATCTTCATCACTAACAGAGGAAATTAAGGCTGCAGAGGACTTAACCGCTGACTGGTCATGATTTTCAGCGTAGCAGATATTCTGTGTTTCTGACACCTCTTTCAACTTACCTTTGTCCTTCATTGGAAACTTGACCTTATTGTCCTTCAGGGATAGCAAATTTCCAAACATTCCAGGAAGCAAGCCCTCACCGCTACCTATCGCTGGTTTTAACAAGCCCAGCTTTGGGCCTTTATCAGCAATGAAAGCCCCCCCTTTTGCTACAGCAAGAGCAGCAAACCTGCCTGGTCTTGTATATTAACCATCTGTTAAAACATCTTTAACTTTAGACAAACCTTTGTATAAACCTTCACGCCATTTATCCAAACTTTCAAGCCAAGACTCAGGAGACATACTCTGACCAGGTTCAGCTGCAATCGGAGAAGTCACTACTTGGGATTTCTCCAGCCAAGAAATCTCATTAGACATCATGTGGCCCAATTTATCGTCAAGGTTGACACGCCCAAGCGGCACACGAGTCTGATTGGAAATCATTTTTTTGATATTTTTATTTTCTGGTCGACTTCTTTGACACTAAGTCTAATTATACCTACCTCTCATTTAAAATAATTATTAATGATAATCAAATTAGAATAATAGCGAATGAGACAATTAAGTTCTCTCCAATTTTTTTTTATCTCCCGACAAAAAAAGGGAATAAAGCTGCCAACACACCCTCAAACTCTGATTCAACTCAGCACACTTACCCCTCCGCGACGCCTAAAAGCACACACAACTCTGAGAGATCGAGCTCCAGATTCTGCCCACAGATTGTGACCTCCGGTTTTCATCCCTGATTTTGATTCCAGAAATGATCACCTATTCTTGGACTCAAATTTGACAGTGTCCACGTTTTGAAGCACTTATTTTGCCATCATTTTCAGATGGTACAATCCCACCATAAAACTTAATATTGGAACTCGGACAGAGCCGGAAACTCGCTACCTCTCACAAAAAAAGTTCACTAAAGAAAAACGTAGAAAAAACCTGGCTAAAACTCGGGACGCCTCAAACACAGGACCATTCCTAATCAAAAATTTAAAAAAACTCTCAAAAACACAATCTCAATTTTCTTTACGGATCTACCGCGCAAACACGAGACTTCCGACACTCATTTTGAAGTCTTGTATTTTTTTACCTCCCCCTCCAGCCTCTTCTCACATCATCAAAAACCCATCAGGATATGCGACGGTACAAGTTACGTTGCTGAAAAGACAGCTAGATAGTTATGTATATACAAACGTGATCTAACGTTTCCGTTGCACATACGCAACTCAATTATTTGCGTGATCGCTTTATTAGAGGAGCTCAAACTTGTCTCGCGCGTGAACATCCAAAGGCAATTTACTCAAGAAAATAGATTCTATACCTGTCCTGCACCATTCGGGCGCATTCGCTCAAATTGATGGGGTTCAGTCTTCTGACCATGTGCTGCAAACAGGTGGCCGACAACTAAGAGAAACCACGTGACCATAAACATCATTGGTTGAGAAGCAAAATGATTGTGCACTATGATTGGAAATTATCTTAATGTAATTTTATTTATTTTCGCCCGCCTGTAGGCAAAATGTAGTTGTAAGTTTGTATTCAATGTTTGAATGCAATATTATTATTTATGTGCATTAAGTGACTAAATCACTCACAGCTGTAGCTTGAAATTTAAGGGGTTTCTGAGACTGTGAATTATTTTGGAGACGAAAATATGTCATTACATTTCAGGCGTTTCAACTGAATATCGTAACTTCGGAATCGATTAACTCCACTGCAGTGCGCTGATTTTTGCTGCGTTGAGTCTCGTAAGGTCTACTTCTGTCGTGACAGTCGTGACTAAAACGTTTTTCTTCAAGTAAATAAGTTATGACGTATTCTTATACGAAGCAATGATTTCCTCCTCGTATTTTTATTAGTACTAAAGAAAACGCTTTGAGCCATACCCAGCCAATGATTTCTTCCGAGTATCTTCTTAATTAAAACGATCTTTACATGTTTTTAGCTAAGCATACACAGGATGATTTCTTCCACGTATTTTCGACTTAAATTCCAGAGAAGTTTAATACAACTCAATTTCTTGCAAATTTAAAATCGCTCACATACTGTTAGAATTTTGCTCGTAACAGCTACATATTTATAGTAAATGTTTGCCTGAACACAGAAAGGCTTGTTGATACTGGTTAATAACTTATGAATTTAGTTTCGTCCATTCGTTAAGGATCCCAAATAAAAATAAAAACTAGTGGAAGCTCCTTAACGTACAGTACAGTAAAGTAACAGTGGTCTTATGTTCTCATACTAGGGTTACACAGTTGGTAGTTTCAGGTGACCCGAAATCTCCCTAACTACAATGAGCTGTATGTTTTCAATTAGTAGTAATAAATCAATGTAGTACAGAAAATATGCCTAGATAAATCTTTCGATGTAAAAAACTAAAATGACAGTTACAGGTTACAGTGAAAAACTTCTTAATTAAATCTCAACAAGAATCGGCTCGATAGCAACAATAATTTGATAAGTTTTTGAACTGCTGCTAGGAAATTATACTGCTGAAAGTCTAACACTTTATAAACAAACTAGTGTTTAAAGACTGTTGTCACTTCTAGACCCATCAATAATAATCTCCCAACATCAACATTGACAATAATAACAATATCAAACTCTCTTCTTCCCAATGCTTTTCCGTCCTCACACCCAGCCTAACAGACTCAAAAAGTCTACTATAGATTCATCACATATTAAAGCTCATAATTGCTTCCACGATATCATTCTTATTTGCTTTCAATGCCGCAATCGCTTTCTCCCGATCACAACCCACCTGCGTCACCACCAATTCAACATCTTTTTCCTCCACCTGGACTCCCGACGTCGGACTACCACCGCTCTTAGAGGACTCTTTCTCCGATCTCTTCGGACTCTTACTACTAGTCTTACCGCCACCACTCTTAGACTCTCCACTGCTCGGCAAATCCCCCGTCGATGTCTCCCCACTACTCGGCTCCCCCTCCAACGCTCCCTGTCCACCTCCCTGTCCCACAGCCGCCGCCGCCGCCTGCGCCATCTGACTCAGTCCCCCTCCCATTCCCATACTCCGTAAAGCGTTCGTGCTCTGCGTCAGGTCTTCGATCCTCGCTTCCCCAAAAACTGCGTAACTCCCGCCGTCCGCGGTGCGCCACACGTCTGGGTTGGAGATCACGAAGAGAATGTTCTTCTGTTTCTTGATGGTGATCCGGATGATCTTGGATTGCACGCCGCATTTGTCGAGAGGTTTGAGCCCGAGCTTGGCGATGGCCTTGCGAGACTTCTTCTCGGCACGGTTCAGCTGTTTGCCGGTGGGGTTGGTTTGCTTGTCGGAATCGTCGGAATCGACCTCCTCGATTTTGGGCTCGTTGGTGGGTTGGGCAGCCATTGTTGTTGGGGTAAATTGGGCTATTAATTTAGATTAATAGGGATTAGATTAATTATAGGGATTTATAAATTAGTTTAAAACTTTATTTAAGTCTAATATTAAACTTAAACTAAATTAGTCTTTAACTTTTAAAAGTCACTGTGACTCTGTATATCCGAAGAATGTTTTGTTTATAGATCATTTCAGATGAATCATAATTTGTGAAACATTCAAAGGCAAAAAGCAACAAGTAAAGAGGCACTGACAATGACATTTCGGCAAATTTGTGAACGACACAATGTGAAATTTTTCGATTTTCTAAGGTGCACCCGAAATTTTTCATGTTCTCGACTGTATGATGTTTAGGATCAAAGGGGAATTTAAATAAATATGAAAACACACTTAATAAACCCAAACGCTGTCCATTTGCCGAAGCATTGATTGAATCAACCTTTTGCCGAAATTCAAATTTTCACACAATAACAACTTGACTATAATTTCAGCTACACACGCTTTCATTCATATTCTTACAAAGTCATAAATTAATAAACATTAACTGTGTTAACAAATAGCATTTTTATTTCCCCCTACACCATACCACTCAGTGGTCTACAAATAGTCAAAAACAATGCTCATTCAAATTATTTGTACTACTAGACTTAACCCCCTCCACCTCCTTGATTACTATTCATCATATTCGTCATCATGTTCATCTGTTGCTGCATCATCATCATCTGGTTCGCCATTTCCATCATGTTTTTCTGCTGCTCCTGTAACGTTGGGTCGACAGTTACAACAAAATTTGGAGGTCCTGGAGGTCCAGTCGTTCTGGTAGGATCATAATTTGGATTGCTTCTGATACCACCACCACCACCTCCTCCCGACGGATTGTGACTGTAGTTAGTACTTTCATTTTCCGACCCAGTAGTTACAGTAGTACTAGTACTCGACGACGTCGTTCCTTGAAAGTCTGTAACTTCTGAAGATGAAGATTGTCCTTGGAAATTGTCCGGGTTATCCATGTACTCTGCAGACCCTATCTTCCAAATAGGTCTCTTAAGATTTTCCATCTTTTTCTGTTGTCTTTCACTATCTGCTTTCTCCCAAATCGCGGCCAGAAGATCATCAGTGGTTTTCGGAGGAGATTTTATTATATTCTTACTGTTTAATATAACACCTGATTCACGGTAAGTTCCATTGCTACTGCTACTATTGACGTTTAAATTAATATCAGATGTTAAGTCTGACTCTTCTGTCCCATTTTTAATATATTTCCCTTTTCCTCCTTTATTCAGTGGATTAAACATTTCTTTTATCCGTTCATTCTCCAATCCCTGTTCATATTCACTCAATACCAATCCGGCCCCCAATTCTTTCTGTTGTTTCGCCTTCATTTTTGCCGTCATCTTCTCGAGATTTTTCTTGGCGCCCGCCCATCGCTCTGCAGGCAACTTCTTTTCGACAACCTGAGGTGTAATCAAATCATAATGATCTTTAGAATTAATATTATTATTAAATTTATTATTATTAGACTTGTTGTCACAGCTTAGTCCTGAAGAAAGTTCTGAATGATTATTATGTAAATTCGAGGCATGATTACTAGAAACATGATTACTATTCGCTTCCGCATACCCGCTTGTATCGATCCCAACAAGAATAACATTTTTTCCAGAGGGTTTGAACTGTTTTGTATCCTGTACACACCGAAATCTAACCTTTATGTGACCCATGTATTGCTCGAGGAAACGACCGGCGGCGAGCGGCCATCTTAAGGTGCGAATCGATCCCCCCATTCTGGATGGGATGGATTTCCTATGCCGGGAGTTTTGGAGCAAGTCGTAGGGTTGATGACTCCCTGACTCAGATGCACCGGTACTCATCACAGTTCTGTGATTGAAAGTGTCGGCGAAACAATGTAAGAGATCTTCACATTCCATCAACATGGTTTTTCGAATCTCTTTAGCGGCTTTTCGCTTTCGTTTTTGATCTTCACATTCCATCAACATAGTTTTTGTTTCTTTTAATCCGTCATCATCGTCAGAATCCTCCCAACACCCACCATCTTCCTGCATCGCGCTGTAGCCATCCACTGCTAGACCCAAAGCTTCTCCACTCCTTACAAAAAGATCTCCTGCTTCTGCCACTTTGATACAAAACTGTTTCAAACTCTCACCGATGTCCACGAAATTGCAGTGGACATCGCAACCCAGTTTCATATAGAGCTCGGGAGCGCGCATGAAACCGAAGCCACCCTGGTTTTTCACGATCCAGGTTTCTAATTTCCCCTCGTGTTCATGGTGGGGATCAATAGCGGCAGTTGAAGATAATATTTTAGACTGTTTATTTTGACCATTAGTACCACTATCTGAGGAATTTAGATTATCTAATTTTTCTTTCAATCTTTGTTCCTGTTCTTCATCCCGGACCCTGACTAATTTACCGTCTTTACCTATTTTCATCTCTTCTCCATTTACCAAAAGGGGTGGTGCGCCTCCTGTTCCTCGCTCAAATGCCCCTTTATTCTCTGTATCCATACTATTGATCTCACAAGCCTTGCCATCCAAAATAGCCTCAAGAAATTCGTCCCTCACTGCGTATAATTTTTCGGTAACTAATTGTTCGTACTGGTTGGTCTCCGGATTCCACGCGTGTGTCCCTCTTTTCTGTACTAACTTAATGTCTGCTTCCGGTATGGGAACGAATTTCATATTGAAAAATGACAACTCTGCTGCCATTTCCTTCTTCACCTGTAGATCTTTTCGCCCAGAAATCGCCATTTTGAACACTACCCCGAGTTTCTTCTCATTCCTTCTCAGAAAAACGTCCATTGAATCCTTGTCGATCGTGTTAATATCCAAAAAACAGTGGTCATTCCTCGCCAAAAACTTATCTCCCCCACAGAAATCTGCATAAGGTGAGAATCTTCTCAACCCTCTACATAACTCTGTGGTCAATAAAAACACATCCTTAGCACTCACCTGTTGGAGATGTTTGTCGTCCTCTGCTTGGAGGAAAGTGCGGATCGCCTTCAATTTGGTGACCTCATCCATATCTGTGAAGGAGGACGTTAAGTTGGACATGATAGAATTAGAAAACTGTTTATCAGAAGAAGGGTTGAGGAGACGTTCGAGAAGTTTATCGGCAGCGCGTTCGGCTTCGGATTGGTTGGAGGGAAGAGGAATGACATCGTCGGTGTGTTGGAACTGATTATTATTTACTTGTTGGTATTGCTGTTGTTGTTGGAAATTATTATTACTGTTCATTGACTGTTGTATATTATTGTTGTGGTGACCGTCACCGTGGAAATTATTATTAGTACCAGTACTATTACTAGCATTCGCATTGGCTTTCGGTGTCGCCGGTTTCTCTACAGTTGCGACTGTCCTCGAAACTATTCCCGTGGTTCCTATCTTTTTATAGTCTTGGGGTGGATATAACGTTTGGACACCAGCTTGCATACGATAATCTCCGCTGGCACATCCCTTTCCATCGAAATTCGGCTTATTCCAATCATACTTTTTAGGAGGTACCTGTTGTCCCCAAGCATTACTACTGCCCCATTGACCATTCGCTCCTCTCGACTGAGTCTGCTCCCATTCAGATTCTCTCGCATCTCGATCTGCCATAGTGTGTGTCATAAACGCGTTTTTGAACGCCTCTAAACTTCCTCTCATCGCCACGGCCCGTTTCAGACCGACTGTATTATCTGTACTAACAGAACTTACACCACATGATTGACCATTAATATTCTCTATTAAATATTCCTCCTCTCCCTTTCCCTCCTCTCCCTGATCAGCACCTCCCATCATCAATATCTTCGACGCTTCCACCGCCGCCTCCCCCACCCTCTCCGTTAATCTGTCGCGCACCTGTTTCGGCACCCGGATCCAGGCAAACCTCTTGTGGAACTGGTGCACGAAGCCCACGCAGTAGCCAGAACTCCGGACTCTATCCAACAGCTGGATTATCGGCATCAGAGTGGGGTCATCGTCTTCGGGAATCACGGAGGCGTTAAGATTGTACTGAGTTCCGTCGAGGGAAGAGTTACTTGAATCATTATGATTATGATTCAGATTAGTTATGGGAAGTATATTATTTTTAGAAATTGAATTCATATTATTTGGTACCAGACCACCGGACTTCAAAAAGGGGTTATGAAGATTATCTTTACTAATACTATTACTAATACTATTAGTATTCAAATTGGTATTTAAATTACTACTTGAAACTAAACTTGAGTCCGTCACAATCCTCCCAATGGTGTTTGTGGGCCCACCGAGCAATTGGGACTCTTTCAAAGTCAAATCAATCATCGGAGACGCAGAGATTTTCCGAGGAATATTACAGTTAGTAGGATCATTATGAATCTGATTGAAATTACTATTATTCGAAGTTGAAGTTCTCTCTCGGGTTAGGTCTATTACTTCATTTGATGAACTTGAAGAACTATTAGTAGTACTACTCGACGTAAACCCCCCATCGTAGACCCTAAGTCCGGGATTTTCTAGGGCTATCGAGTTTGACAAATATTGATCATTTTTATTATTATACAGCTTTTCCGTGCTCCCTTGTGGCGGTGGCATCAGCCCCCTCATAAGCGCTCGACTAGGATCCGGCCCACCTTCCGTGTGTCGTTGACGATTCCGTATGAAACTATCGATTTGTTCAAATTTTTCTTTTATATTGTTTTGTTTTTGTTCCTTGGATAGTTTCGACTCCATGCTTTTGGCGAGCTGGAGAGTGTTGAAAGGCTGATTCTTCAGATCTAGGTCTTGCTCTAAATCCTCTTCTTCCGTCAACTCTTCTAAATCATTTGGGTTAGAAGATTCAAGAAAGGGATTGGAAAAAGCTAAACTATCTGAATTTCTATTAGTAGTATTTTCCTTATTATAGTTATCTGATTCTGACTGATCCCAATTATTAGGGTTATAATTCTTTATCATATTCAACTGTTCCTTTTGTTTCTCACAATGATCTTTCAGATTATCTTCGAACTCCGCGTCCGCGTCCTGCAAGTCGTTCGCACCCCAACGCTGCTGGAGCTCAAGATTTAAATCAACATTCAGATTGTCAATGTGCTCAACCTGATTGGACTCATGATCATAATTATTATTCAAATTGAAATTGCTTGAGCCTTTACTGTTGTTGTGCCGACTTCTCTTAATATTAGGACCTGGGTTGTTGTCAAACGGATTCTGACCTCCTCTCTTTCTGGACGTCGTCGTCGTGGAAGCAGCTGCAGGTGGACCTAGCCTAGTATTCTGGTAATGATGATGATCACTGTTGTTGTAACTGTTAAACATTTTAAATTAGACTTCTCTCAAACTCTGAATTAATACTTGAGACAGACAGTATTACTGAGTATTACTGTATATTAGGAAATTTCGGGAGACAAGTTGAATTTTTATTTACAGTAACTGTATTCAGATTATATTTAGTACAACTTCAAGTATTACAGTCTGTATTTAATATTAAAGTTAGTACACTGGAGACTAGTAGCAATGGAAGTTCCTAGTATTTAATCAATGATTGAGAAAAAAGAGACCAGAAATTCTTTCTTAGACCATGGACGATTTTTCGAAAGAACTTGTCAATTTAGTTACACTTGAGAACAAAATTCTTATTGAAAGTAAGTGGGTGAATTGAACATCGTAATAATATTATATCCTAACGCTGATAAGGTGCTAAGTTTTAACACTCCGTAGAAGAACAATTTAATGATAGACGTCGATTTAACTGTGAACAGTGCACTTACTAGATTTAAGCGCCGAAGCTCTGAGTTGAATGAATCAAATTTCGAGTCTACAAAAATTCATCTGAACATGATTTTATAGTTCATGATCTGTCAAGAAACTGTCTTAGCACAAAGTTTTTTCTTCAGTGACAATATCTTTTTCAATTTACTATTTTTTTTAACTTTCTGAAGACCTAGTCTACCAATGCTAGCACTAAGTCTAGTACCCTTCATCTTCTCAAGTCGTGGCAGCTGCACTTTCTCGTAAAATTTCTTCTGACAATTATAATACTTCTTCTGTCTACACTGTGATGATGATGATGGTGGATGAAACCAACTATTGAAAGCCAAATGTGTACTACTCGTTGTCTGGCTTGGACTCTTCTGACTAAATTCAAAGGTTGAGTGCACTTCATGAAACCAGGACGCTGGCATGTACAGTAAGTCTCCAGGACGTAGATTGGCGACATACAATTTATCAGATTCATTGATCAGTAGTGTCTGACCATCAGAATCTGGATTAGAATAGTTACAGTATCTCCGACAGTATTCTGCTACAGAAAGCTCAGTGAAATGCGGCGGCGAACTGTCATTGAGTCTTTTATTCTTTTTCGGTAATACTTTCTGGGATAATTTCTGCGATTTATTAACCCTCTGCATAGCTCTGTCTAAAACTGCTTCATCGTCGGAGTCGTCATCGGTTAATACAGTAACATCATCCATATGATGATTGTAGGTTATCAAGCCATTCTCTCGGTTGAAATTCACATGACTAGACTCTTTCAAATTACTTCTAGTAGGATTCAGTTTCTTATACACGCTTGGCGTTGGGGGCAGCAGAAATATTTTCTTTTGCCCTCTCACCACCAAGTAAAGATTGTCGTGGTAATCGTGGTGAAGGGGAGTGGAGGAAGTGTGTAACTGTTTTTGTGTATTATTAATCCCGAACCAACAGTTGTATTGGTAGGGTATAACAGAGTTTTTAGTTGGGGATGAATCTTCGGAATTACTGTTGACAAAGTTCTTTAACACCTTCGACAATGACAAATCCTTTTCAAATACCATTTCCGCAAGATATTTTCCTAAAAATGGCGCACATAAATCCAAATTTCTTCCAAACTTATCCTGTTCAATACTCTGTGTGGTTACATAATACAGAGAATCCGGGCCACTTTTAGCACAACCAGAAGAAGAAGAACTTAAAGGTTCATTGACATTCTTAACATCATCTGAAATTTCATCATTGGAACGGAACAAAGATAATTCAAACACTTCTCCCATCTTCATTCTTTTCCTTTCACTACAATCAGCACCACCGAATGATCTCCGATCTTCATTCGGTCTCTCCACCGCCACCTCTTCTTCCCCTCCACCGAACGCTTGCAACAGAAAGGCGTCGTCGTGACGAAGACGGGTGAAGAAGTCATCTGATTCTGAGTCATCAGATGTAGTCTTAGATGTCAATGTAGTCTTAGATGAGTTAAATTTGTCTTTTTTGTAGTTCCTTATTATGAAAGGGGAATTTCGGTCCAGGACTTGGACCTGGTCCTGGGATTCGGAAGATAATATTGACAAGTTGTTATTAAAATCGAATTCTTGGACTGGTACAGCGTGTGCATCAGGATTTAATGTCATTGAGTCTTTTATACCGGACTCGACGGGGTTTGTAACAAACTTGCCATTGTCAGTGTCAGGTGTTGTCGCTAGTGAAACGTTGTTTCTCACTCAGGGTATAAAACACTTATTCTCTGGAAGTTTTAGGATATTATAGTCTTGAGCCAAAGGCTCGGTTACGATTCTGTTGACACGATATTAGATACGGAAAGTATTTACGAAAACGATTCTGGATTTAGATTTGAGATTTAATTTTACGTCGTATTTCTATTTCTATACGAAGGGATATTTTGTTGAATGTACCTGTGGTAACATTCTCCCCCCTCAAATAGTACGGCGTTTACGAAGTGCTAGTTTGTAAGATTAGGACTAGTATAGTAAAATAAAATATCTATAAGAATTTTCCTCCCTCTGCATAAGAGATACCATAAGAAAACTATAACAATAAATACAACAAATAAAATACCACAATTAATAAACGCAAATACACAAATACACACGAATAAATATTACTCTTCATACCTAATTCCCAAGCAGTGTGTGCAATTTATTCCCGGCAGATGGTTTCGTGAAATAATCCGCGACATTTAGTGCTGTATTTACATATGATAGCGTCATGAACTTATTCTTAATATTTTCTTTCACAAAGTTTGTCCGAATGTCCATGTGCTTCGTACGTGCAAGTTCATGAGCATCAGTATTGGCGATTTTGATTGCAGCTTGATTGTCACATAGTACTTCATAAGGATCTAGAGCGTTGATAAAGACTTGGAACTCCGAACCCTGAACAGAGTCAGTATCAGGTTTATGAATGTCCTTAATTATCTTGTCTAAATATTTCATATTTTGTACTAAGGTCGTCAGGGCAATAAATTCGGCTTCAGCGGTGGAAAGACTGACCAGTCGCTGTGTTACTGATTTCCAAATTAATGGCGTGTTGTTCAATGTGACTACTAATCCTGTCGTGCTTTTTCGTCCTGGAACCTCGGTTGCAAAGTCTGAATCACAATAACATTTTAAGTGACTTACAATATCATCATTTTTGAATTCCGGTATCTTGTGATACATAAGAGCCTGTGATTTTGTTCTTTTCAAATAACCAATTATTCGTTTTCCAGCATCAACAACAGAGTCTCGGGGCTCTTCTAAAAACCTTGACAATTCCTTAGTGCAGAATGCCAAATCCGGACGTGTTGAGCACGCTAAATGCATTAAAGAACCTGCTAGTACTCTCACCTCAAAGTCTTTTCTCAAGTTTCCAGTATTAGTAAGCGGCTCATTCAAAGGCGATTTAGTAGGGTTAATATTATCATAATAATTTTCGAATTTACTTATGATTTTTTCACACAAATCCTCTTGGGAAAGTTTAATGAAATCTTTACCTCGCTCAATCTTTTGACCTAAAAAATTAAAAGTTTCATTTTTGGTTTTTGGATCAATAACGGGATTGATTTCTCTTCCCGGAAAAACGTCCATTATTTGTTTTCTTTCCTCATGCAAATTGCTGTTCCCCACCATTAGCACATCATCTACGTAGCAGATGAGGAAATTCCCTTGTGGAGAACGGTACAAGCACCCGTCCGAGGACATACGAGTCCATTTCAGATCGTTAAGAACGGCGTCTAGCTTTCTGTTCCATGCTAGTGGTGCCTGTTTCAGGCCGTAGAGAGACCTTTTCAGCAGCCAGAATGTATCAGGTGGCAATCCAAATTCAGGTGGTGGTTTTACAATAACCCGATCTCCCTCTTCAAGTTCACCAAATAAAAAGGCCTCGGAAATATCAAATCCCATGATTTTTAAATTCAGATTAAGAGCGTAGTTCAGTAATAGACGGACCGTTGAGTAGTTGCAGACCGGAGCATAACTCTCGGGTGGGTCGTCAACCCTGTTTCCAAGAACAATACATCTACATTTGTGACGTGTCCCACTATCTTTTAATTCATAGAGATTGACCAGTGGTATTATTGTATCAGTTGAAAGCAAATCAGACCGTGAGATCGTACTGAATACTTCTTTTTTCTTAAACGCCTCGTACTCCTTCTGCACGGCCGCCTGCCATTTTGGTTTGTCTGGATTACTATCTGAAAACGCGCATTTCGTTGACACTCGCACTGTATTTAAAAGTGCTTCTCTCATTAATCGTTGGTTCACTAGTTCGTCATGGTTTTCCTCCAATCTCTCCTCAGTAAACCACGGTAAGTTTCTTTTCCCGTACCTCTGATATAATGAGTCGTTTTTCGTCAGTAGTGAGAATGCCTGTGCTTCTAGTTGTTCGATCTTCTTCTTGTTTTTTCGCTTCAGAAATCTCCATTCTCTCCTATTCATTTTTCGGTTCTTCGACAGTTGTGTGCTTCGAATCTCAGCCTTTGATGGATTAGTACGACTAACAGATGCTGTATCTGTAGCGCCTCTCATGATTGTCAGCATCAGAGAGAAAACCATAAACAGGAAGTGGTAAATCCAGCCAAATATAGAGAACATATTTTGTGGTTGAACTCCCCCCTGAACCTGGCGTTCCAAAACATTAATTTGAATGTCATTGTCAGATTCGGTATCTCCTTCATCATCATCACAGTCTGACTCGACGACGAGATCATCAACTTCAACTTCGAATGCAACATCCGCGGTTGAATAGATTTTCTTGGTCGCTTCGTCTTGCACGACATAACACGGCCTCTCTCGGTCGTACCCGAGAAACAGAGCGGGCCGGCGTCGGGAGCTGACTTTCGATTGATGTAACTTGAGATCAGACGCAGGTAACCAGAAACATCTACTACCAAACTTTCTTAGTTGTTTGACCGAGGGTGGCCTTCCCTTCCGGTGCTCGTAGCTACTCTTTCCATTGTTGCAGGTTCGTTCTGACCTGTCTAGGGTGTAGCATGCTGCTGATGCTGCGAAGTCCCAGTATTCGTTTCCTAGGCCCGCATCATCTAGTAGTATGCGTGTGTAGGTCATCACACATTTGTTACCTGCTTCGGCCATCCCATTTGCTTGTGGGGACCGGGCTACTGTGTATCTGTGTGATGCACCTATCTTTGTCACCAGTTTTCCGAATTTTGAACCAGGAAGGAACTCTCCTCCGTTGTCCGAGCGCACTGACTTGGGTGCCCCGTGCCATCTAATCCATGCCTCCAGGCCCTTGACCGCTTCGTCTTTCGTCCTGATTGGAATGATTTCTGTCGTTTTAGTGGCGGCGTCTACCCCTATTGCCCAGTAACGATTCTTCTGAATGCTTACCGGTAAAGGCCCACAAAGGTCCCATGAAACACAATCATTAAAAGTTTTGTGTTCGTAGTTTGGTCCTCTTTGTTTTCGGTGTCCTTTCCTGCGTGCGTTTTTGTTCTTTCTGCATGGTTTGCAGTGCTTGTTCCGGCTATGGTGTCCAGTTCTTCGGTGTTCTTCCAATCTCTTCTTCTCCAAGGCCGTCAATAGAACATGGTGTTTCGGAAGTACCGGCACAACGCTGATCCCAAACAGTCCATTTTTCATTTGCTTAATGGGTAAGTGGGCAGCGTTTTTACCGCGTCTACGCTCGCCGGGCAAGTATAATCGATCAAAATCTTCTGACAACTTGTACCCTTGTTTCAAGCGTTTACGTAAACTACATATGTTATAGGATATGGGCGCCGTTATGGCTTCGCCCCAATGGATTGAGTGTCTACCGTCTATAGTAGTAAATTCGTTTAGTTCTGCTTCATAACAACCCGCTAGCGCCTGTCCGTCTGCTTGATAAACTTTGGCGCCGTTGGTTGTTGTCTTTCTCACACATGATTTGTCGTTTTGGCGGACGATATCTTCTGTTCCGCCGCTGTCTAGTATCCATAGTGTTTTAGTATCGTTTTTTTCAAGGACAGATTTCGCTACGGAATTAATTAGAATACTACGCTCGGAAAGGGCTTTTGTAATCATGGCCCGCGCAACATTTTCTTCAGGTTTTGTTTCCTTTGAATTCATAGTAGTAGTGCTTGTCTGGACCATTACATTTCCGACGTTTTTAGTAGCAGAAACGTCGTCATGATTTTTTTCATTTAAAAAATTCTTAGAACTTAATTTTGTTCCACTGCTAGTAGCAGTGTTTTTCTTACTTGTACTTGCTTGTTTTCTGCACACTTTTTCAAGACCTTCACCCCCGTTTTCATCATTTTCATTTCCACCCACATTTTCTCCTTCTTTTTTCTCTAGTCATTTCTTCTTTCCTCCCGTGCTCCCCCCTGTTTTCTTGGCCTTGTCAGCAGCCTTTTTTCTGCAGTCTCTTGTCCAATGAGTTTTTGCCGCCTTCTCATTTCCTAGGTCTTTACAGTAGTAGCAGAATGGCTTTTTCTCACCGGTTTTAGGGCTAGACCCCGTGAATGCTAAAATGGTTCCAGTACTACTAGTAGCGCCTGTCATGTGTAGAGAACCCTCTAGCACCTCCTTCACGGTTGCAAAGCTGGTTGGATTTGGCTTGGTTTGTAGTGCTGCGGATACCGCTGTATCTTGTATTTGCGATAATACAAGCGCGATAACACCAAACGTTTCATCGGAAAATACAATGTTGTTTTCCGAACATTCCGCCCGTGCTTTGCTTAGGCTGTTGAACCAGATTTTTGGATCGTCAGTGGTATCGATACCACCAACGTTAAACAGGTTTTTCAAAGATTCAGTGCAACGCTTAATCTTATTGGGAAGCAGATATTCACGATACTTCAAAATGAACAAATCAATGTCTTTAATACCTTTACAGTACTCAAGCGCCTCTTTATCGCTAATTGATTGCCTAAAGTGGTATAGTACCTCGTCTTCATCGGGAGCGCTTTTTCTCGCGAGCGGGACCCAGTATTCTGTCACCTCTTTAAGATAATCTTTTGCGTCTGAAAATTTTTCCTTGTCGGGTGGTTTTTCATGAATTTTGCTTTTGCTCACCGTTACAGGGCTAGAACCATCATTACCAGCACCGCCAATAGTAAAACTTGAATTCAAGGCGTCAGTTGCACTCCCAGCGGTATACACTTCGTCATCGGTTAACACAAACGCTCCGCTAATGTCTTCTGGATCATTATCTTCTCTAGTCCGTTTCCATTGTTCCATAATTTGTCTAACGGTATCTTCAGAATGGGATGCTGTTGCAGGCGTCATAATAGGAGGCCTTTGCTTTAACGAATGACTGCATAAAAAATAGCGCAAGTTACTAATTTTTAATAAATAGTGTGCATTGCTTGGGTCGGCACGTTCCTCTGCGGTGGCTTCTTTTGCAAAAACCCTTGCTTGAATTCTGCCCATGATCTTAATCGGTTCCAGATAAACTTGAGTACCATCTCTGTCAGCTAATTTACATTGTTTCCCGATAGAAAAATGCTTGATTTGTTGGGACATGATTTGAAAAATGTGGTAGTAGATTAAAATTTAATTATGATAAAAACGGTTAACTTCAGGTTGTGTTACGCTAATTTAAACTTACTCAAACAATAGGCTGTTTAATAATCTAGTTAGCTAGAGCAGGCTGATAACCAATGTTGTCGCTAGTGAAACGTTGTTTCTCACTCAGGGTATAAAACACTTATTCTCTGGAAGTTTTAGGATATTATAGTCTTGAGCCAAAGGCTCGGTTACGATTCTGTTGACACGATATTAGATACGGAAAGTATTTACGAAAACGATTCTGGATTTAGATTTGAGATTTAATTTTACGTCGTATTTCTATTTCTATACGAAGGGATATTTTGTTGAATGTACCTGTGGTAACATCAGGGATTGAACTTGCCGGCATTATGAATATAATGGTACTACTAAATCTAATTATATCCAGATATCCTGTTTTTTACAATTTAGATGTCATAAGAGAGCCGAGAGAAACAATAAAAATTGATGTTGTGATGGATAATTATACGGTAAGAAGTGAGGCCCTGGGCCTAAGAATTTTGAGATTACTTTTTGATATTTTGATACTGTGATGAATCTGATAATTGATTCTAGTTGTAAAACATATTTTCTGACAAGGAATTCACGCCAGAGTATAATACGGTCCTTAGTCCGATAGAGGCTTTAAAATCATTAAAATAAAATTCAGTATTTACCCCATTGTTTTAATAATAAGGAGCTTCTAATTCTACGTTATCTCCGAGTCACCAGCAAAATCTTCCCAAGATAACTGCGTACCATGCTTAGTAGTACTAGTACCTTGATTCAATTCGTCGACTTCAACCTGTTCTCTGATAATAATTTTAGCATCCGTAAATGCATGTTTCCCGATTATAATCTCAGACATTGAAGTCTTTTTTTTCAAATCCAAGTTTGAGGATTCATAATCATTTTCAGAAGTCTGTTCTTTGTCAGTTACAGTGTCAAGTGATTAAATTTATTTATCAAATTATAGTACTATTTCCTTATGAACCTCTTTCTTTATTTCCTTAGGCTTGTGCTCAAATACCCATTCCCATTCTTGTGGTCCATAAGAAAAACGAGGCTGTCTTGGCAAATTTGCCGCCATATAATTAGACTTCGATATAAGCTTCCAATACTCTTCGCAGTTTTGCTTCCCAACCAGTGTACAGAATTCTAGGATGGATAACACGAATCGATACAGTAGCTAGAATAAGTTGGGTCATGAATCAGTAACTGTATTATAATTCAGATCGGTTGTAGGTCCTGGTCCTTGTTACTGTTGTATCTTCTTCAGTAACTTTTCGAGATAGCCTCGCGCGTAACCAATAGCGAGACGCGACGGTAAAAACTATTACTGTAACTACGACTAATTTAGTTCTGATTCATCTTCCAATTAGTCTTAAGATTCAGAATCTTAGTCTTAGAGAGACAAATCCCGATGAAATTCCAATCACTCCATCAACTAGTTTCTCGCAGTGACAGATTCGGACTCGTCTGTTTACTACTACTACTCTTCCGATAACATTAATAAATTTGAACTTGAGCTGTTATTAAATGCAATGTAGTTCCGATATCCTGTTTCCAATTTTTCTATCATGTCCGCTAATTCGCCAGGGATAAGATGGTGTTCGCCATACAATGTTTTTTACCCGGCATTCTCCCAGGTCAAAGTACCCCAGTTCCTAGTTACTGTATTTCTGAATAATCTGTTGCTAGAGGTCCTGACTCTATAATCAAACAAGATACAACAAAACGCGCAACAGACCTCACATGTTCCTAAGGGCGGTCGAGCTAACGCCTTCAGCTCTGTAAAATAATTTCGATTTCTTTGTAATCCTTTCACACAGCGACCTGCAGTCTGCAGCGTTTCGCGCATGCGGTACGATTGGGCGTGCAATCCTTTTTCGGCTCGTTGAGAATCGATTACCAATAAAACCGGAGAACTGAGTCTGTGATTAGTACTACTAGTAGTACTACTATCATTATAGAAATTTCAAGATTGACAATCAGACTCGACGGATTAATCAGAAATTTCACTCTATTAAGTATCTTTAACTGTAATAAAGGATTCCAATATCCTTTAACATTGAATAGACTTCGGATTCCAAGATTCATTACTTAGTCCTCCGTATTAATTGCCAACAGACCTTTCTGAATCTGACATTTGTGAACATGGACTTTCCTCCAAATCCGAATCTTCACAAATGTCTAATCTCTGGCCAGGAAGTGGCTTGCCGAAAAGCTCCTCCAGTTCTTCCAAAGAGTTCCACCACAACACAAAACATTCGTTGGGGTAACGACAAATTCTAGTAGGAAATAATTTCTCCCCCGCCCTAGAAACTACCGGGTTTAGGGTCTACGATGGGGGGTTTATTTAGAAATCAATGTCACTAATTGTTTATCGCTTGATGTAGTTGGCGATTTGGTCACGTATGTCGTTGATGTCTGAATCTGTACTAACTGAATTTGTGTCCCCAAGGTCACTGGGGGCAAGAGAGTTGTCCCCAAGACTGGGGGCAAGTCTAGAGTCAGAGTCAGATATACATATATTATTATTTAAATCTAGGGGAATTTGGAGGGCGTCCCCGGAAGCAAGAGATATACAGGCATGATGATGTCTAACAGTTGGCATTATCTAATAGTTCTAGTAGTACTATCACTTAATATAATTATATCTGAATCAATTTCGTAAAAAGGAGCAGTTTCATACAAATTAAGTATGACAATGATAATAATAATGCTGGCTAATCAAAATTATGTCGTTATGATTTATTTCTCGACCGAGTGATGAATGATTTCTTTGCACTCGTAGAAAGCTATGCACAATCTAAAGAATTGTGTGAAGAACGACGAACGACTCTTTTAATCACCATGATTGGTAACTTTCTTTCAATATCCTTCCGAATGAGAAAAACGACAAATTTACACTGAAAACGAGTCTCTTCGGTTACACTTAAGTCTTAGACTTCCGATTTTTCCAATACCCGCTACCATAATCCACGTACAACTCCTCGCCCGGTGCAATTTCCCGCAAAGCCACCGCGATTGCCTCTCCTCTGCTTCCGGACTTATACTGGAAAGAGACATTAGGAGCGTCAGATGCGTGATTTATGTATCTGGCTGCGCAGCTGTACTTGTACTTGGACTCATTAGAACAATCGACGGAATACAAACCGAAACCGCCGAGAACGTAGTCTGAAGAAATTTTAGTAGTACCAGTGGCACTGAACATATTTACCCTGTCTCCGAAATAGACACAGATTCAGTCGCCGGGTCGAAAGCCGATTTAATTCATATCGTAAAATTTAGGATTAGGTGGAGCGGAGTCGTGGTGACAAAACAAGCCCAACCCAGCGTTTTCAATCAAACTAGGTTTTATGATTAGGTGGAGCGGAGCGAGAAAGCGGTTGAAAGCGTCTAAATCATTGTCTATAGTTACACTAATACTTTACTAAATTCGTCTAAGAGTGAGGTAGCGTGAGAATTACCTTCCATAGAAATTGGGCATTAGATTTGGGGTCAAGTCAAATTTCTTGAAGCCCAGTACATTCCTCATGTAACTTTTAAATAAACGAAGCTACGGCTGAGTTTCTTGAATAGACCCAGCATGTTCGTCATGTAATTTCTAACCGGAAGGCCCGCTTGGTGTAATGCAATTTCATATTTCAGGATGATTTTGTCGTACAAAAATCCAAGGATCATTGCGATCTGATTCTTTTGAACTTAACTGGTAAATTTCTCGGACTTGGACAATGTCATTGTTGCCTAAATTCAATTCGGCTTCTTCTGAACCTGCAGTTACAGTCTTTGAAGGCATAATAATTTAAATTTAGGCTCTAAGTTGATTCACTAAGTAATAATAATATTAATATCGCTGCTAAATTTGACATCAAGTCTTCATTCACTGTTCTAAAGAAAAAAAGTTCTTATGATTATGGCGTTACAGTTACATGTGAGAATTAATCAAGTTCCACAGACTCAACTTACTAGAACACGCAAGAATGTTGAGTGACCTTGAGATGTAATAATTATGTGATTTACTGACAATGATGATTTTTTTAAGTTCTAATGGCAATAGACTTGTCAATGTATTACCGTTACGAATTAAGCGATACTATGATAAATTTGCTGGTCAACAAAAATTCAAAAAAGGAATTCTCCTTTTGCTCATACTTGAGCAATGAATTCCTTAGAATTGTCCCAAGATTTTATAATATGTGCGACACCAAAATGAAATTTGACATGATTCATATTTTCTTCCATGAATAAATTACTTCAATATAGTCTTCTTTCCCCTGCTTCCACTTTTGTTCTCACTTTTTTTCCCGTTACCCAGCTATGTCTATTACACAAGGTGATCAAAAATGTACCACCAGAACAGTCTAATTTATTCGGAAATTTCCACTCCCCTCTCATTTCCCCATCTTCCTGCTTCAATGTTATTTGCTCCTGAATCACTACAATCTTAGACTTACTACTAGACTTATTATTTTTTTCAAAATTTTTGTTTTCCACCAGTTTCTGTTTCACAAGCTCGGTCTGTCGGTACAGGGGGTGGTTTAGTCGGTCCTCAACGGTTTTACAGGGGAGCAGCTCGGGGTTCTGGAACAAAGCCGATAGATTGGGCAGTCTTTTTTTACTGGTAGTAGACTCCGAGTCCCCTTTAAAATTATTATTATTTAGTAATAGTAAACGATTAATTAAGAGCTGGGGGTTGTCCACCTCAGACTGAGATTCTTCAATAGTTAATACATTGTCATAATTGTTTGACAAGTTATTAATCTCTGGTGCCCCATCAATCCAAACGTCGGACTCCGACTCCTTTTCTCCCGAGCCTGGATAGAAACAGATTTCGATAGAAACTTCGCGATTTTCTACACTAAAACACCATGAGATAGACTTTGTATCCTTTGTATCATCAGAACTTAATATGTTAATTGGTAAATACACTGTTGTTCCTGCTGCAACCATTCTTCTAATTCCCCGTTCACGACTATTGTGGACTAAAGGATCTGATTCAAGAGGATTATAGATTGGAGGCTCTGGCATATTATTAGATAGTAGTATTTTCTTTGCTTCTGCTTCGCACGAATCTTCCTCAGGGATTAAATACTCAGCCTCTCCTTTGGGATGAAAATTTTTGTCTAATTGTTTCAGACTTATGAACTCTTGTAAAATGGTTTCAGCGGATTTCTTGTCGTAATCCATTGAAGACTTAATATCTGTTGAGTCTTTACTAGCATCTGATGATTCTTTTCCACTGTCACCAGGTCCACCTGTTAGTTCATTACTATTCACAAACCACACTTTTT
>Ga0099797_100463_pt1 | contig 26244 bp, 28 predicted proteins | sample Uncmet_Sort48C_1_FD_89871 | JGI IMG/M metagenome (GOLD analysis project Ga0099797, IMG submission 89871) | Marine eukaryotic communities from CALCOFI LINE 67, Pacific Ocean - C012_Sort48C_1 | ecosystem: Environmental > Aquatic > Marine > Oceanic | place: Pacific Ocean: Monterey Bay | collected... | reverse complement strand
AGGCTCTTTTTGTAGCTGTGAATTAATTTATGTAACTTATTAGAAATGAATACTAAAGTGAAAGGCCACCTGCAAAGAGCAACAGATTTACTGTCTTTTTGCAGGCTTGAAGAAAAGCAGAAGTTTGGTGGTAGTGATGATCATCATTACACAAAAAATGCACTACAGGAGCTTGGGTTTGGTAGTAAAGTGCTGCTTAGAAATGGTAATGAGAGGAGGGAAGTCTCAATGCAAGATTTCCACAGTATTTTGCGTTCCGCCAGGCGTCCAACTGACCATCCAGAATATGCACTTGCATTTATCATACTCTGCGTGCGGCATTTTCGTAATTCTGCTTTGAATTTGGAAGAAAAGTTTTCTTGGCATTCAGAAATGAAATTGATCCGTGCCTTCAAAGCAGCAATGATGATTTCTGGCATGGCAGATGAAGGTAATGACTCAGAGGATCAAAGGTGTGAAGAAGCGAAAATATTCAGTCATGATGGTATAGATTATGAATATGTGAATCTTCAAATGAACCTAAAAGACCTGGAAAAAAACAGCCAAATTTGGCTTGAGTTAGATGAACATACAACAAACGAAATAATAATTCAAATTGAACAAGAACTAATCAGGCTATTGCAAACCATCACCCGTGAAGAATTAAGACAAATCGGAAAAGAAGAAAAACATCATTTAAAAAAGCAGTCTGAGAATATCTTGCGAAAATTAGTGGGTTGTTCTGGAGCATACTGGAAAGCTACAGTAGAACGTCAAGGTGTGAGAGGCTCTGTTAGGCAGGCCAACAGGACCACCACTGCTAGCAATCGGCGGCGGAAGCTCGCAGACTTGTAAGGTGCTGTGCATGTTGCAGAAGCTGTGCATGTTGCAGAAGTGCATGTTGCAGAAGCTCAATTTACATGCCTTGCTGCATGCTCTGCCATTTTATTTAATCAGAAAAGACTTGAAACCAGTGTTGTAGATTGAAAACCAATGTCTTTAGTAACCTTCCAGGATACTTTCATCATGGCTTCCATAGTAAGGATCAAAAAGATCTTGATTATTTTTGTAAATCATGAACCAGATGTTAATTTCCCATGTAATTTTGTTTTCATTCAGTAACTTTTGTATTTCTCCCACAAACAAAGAATGAAACCTTTGAAGTGCAGAGGAACTACCGCCAAAGACGCCTCCAGCAAAAAACCACAATGGGTAATTAAACATGTCAATATTGTTGGTTGTATCAAGATTCCAAATTCTTGCAATGTGAACCTTGTCTAAATCATAATTTTGCAGTGAATTGAAACTTTGTTGGAAACGTACTAAATTACTGTCAAAAACATGGAAAAGTCCAAAGTCTACCCACACAAATTGAGATGATTTGAATGGATTCAATTGAATTGCAACATTAACCCAGTTTGTCTTGTTGCACATCACTTGCAGGTACTCTTTTGTGTCTTTTTGTGTATTACACCCACTTGGTAGTGTTACATGATTGTCACAAGAAAATAGCAATTCATGCTTTTCAAAAGGCACAAGTTTTGTCATTGGATTGATCAGGTGTTTGTATTCTTCTATGATGCAGGTTTCAAGGAAAATGATTTTTGGTAAATGTACATCAAGCAGGTGCTTACCAAGTTCTAAGTACACACTGGTTGATCTGTAATTGTTTGAATTGCCAATAAATGCAGACACAATAGTTGTACTCATTTAATTCTTGTACATATATAAATCTGTGTTATGAAAACAAAACAGTGCTGATTTGTTTTGAATTGAATCTACACATTACTTTTTCACCACATATAGCATCTTTTAGTAGGTTTGGAAAGAGTAGATTTTTGGAAACATATAGATGCTTTGTTGGCATGATGACATTGAATGGTGAAACAAAATAGTCTGTTGGAAAAAGAGTGAATAATTGGGGGTACTGGCATAGAATTTCATAGTAAATCTGCTCATCATTGTGAAATGTTCCCTTCTGTATTGATACTTTGAGTTGTTTATAGAATACATCATGAAACTTTTTAATAGCATTGTAATCACCAAAAAACAACTGACCACACACAGTACATGCACACCTTGCATATAGCTCTTCTACACTTGACACCCAATCAATAACACCAAAGTGCATCATTCCTTTTTGATACACATCACTGTCCTGCATGTTCTGAAATGCCACTGCAAGCTCACTTGCAGAGTAATCAACATAAGGGTGCTCAGTTCGATAAAAGCCAAAGTCTATCCAACATATCACATAATCGCTGTATAACTGAGCGATTTCGTTCATTACCTGAACCTTAGAACATGTTACTAATGCCCATTCAGGAATACATCGTGAATCTGTCTGTGCTTGGGTTATTCTCTCTACATCCTCAATATATGACATTGCATGAAGGCTGGATAATCTTCGAACTACAAACGTTACATTTTCACCACACTTTGGCCGAAGTTCTTTTTTAGTTTCTTCATCTGTATACACTACTAATTCGATCCCAATTTTTTGCAGATTCTCAAATCGACTTTTGTAGAATGTGCTGCCATTGTATAGTGGTACATATCTCTTTTTATATGCAGTGTCAAGTGGAAAGAACATTGTGACAAATTTCCATTTTTGCATTTACTTAAAGTTCAGATTTTTTTGATGTCAAGTTCAACGGATCATTTTTGAGGTTGATGAGCTTGCAGTTGGGAGATAAGAGCAGATCTGCCATGGTCGCGCGCAGCGTGGGTGGTGGTCGCTCTGCTTCTTATCCATAGCACAACGTAGTGGTGATTTATTTATGGAATTGTGCTTCAGCAAGGCATTTGTTAGACTCAAAGACGCAGCACATCTTGAGAAGCTTTCATGCTCTATGGGGTCAAAATGAATTCGCTGTTGGTGTCATGCACCTTGGTCAGAAGAAGCGAAGAGCGGAGAGAAGGGAAAAGCAAATCATTTGCTTAATTGTCCAGCACTTGTTGTTGTTGTATGCTGATCCGTAATCGCACTTTTGCATGAGGTCTAACCAGTCAGGTGAATTGTTGAGATTGTTCCACATTTTGCTCTCATCTGGTGTCAGGTTTTGAAATTGTTGCATTGCACCACCCTCATCTGTATTGCCATGGTCTTGGTCGATCCTAAATTTCAGGTTCAGGATTCCTATTGCGAGCTTGACATCTGCGAGTTGTTGCCTGCAGTTGCCAGGATTCATCCCCAGAATTTCGCGCACAAGCTTTCTCTCAGCTGTTGTTGGATCGCAATTGTCGGGATCACTGAGATTGCTCAGTCTGGAATGAGGTGCAGCCATATGCAAGTGCCCGTGAGTTTTGGGACATGCAACTGAGGTAGTCGCTTTGTACTGAGGTGGTCGCGCTCATTTTTTTGAGAAATTTTGAGAAATTTTGAGAAATTTTGAAATTTTGAGAGAGAAATTTTGAGAAATTTTGAACAGCCTGCGGTCAACCAGAGCCACAAAACCTTGGGACGCCAAAGCGCGATAGTGCACATGTTGCCCCAGCAACTCTGCTGCTGTCAAGATGAGCCACAAACCTTGGGACACCTGGTACTATTAAATTAGTAGAAGTCATGATCTATCGAAGGTGGATGTGTGCGAATCTCCAAACAGCATAGCGACGGCCGTCCGTCAAACTGAGCCACAAACCTTGTGACCCTTGGTACCATTAAATTAGAAGAAGTCATGATCTATCGAAGGTGGATGCGTGCGAATCTCCAAGCAGCATAGCAACCGCCGCCCGCGCTGCGTGCGACTGTGGCCGATCTGCACTTATCTCGCAACTGCAACCTTAGCCTCATGTGTATTGTCAGACACAAACACTTCCCCCTGCAAAGGCTGCCCAAAGAAGTGCTTCGTGAGATCATTCAACTCACTGTGTCCAATGATATCATGCATAATCGAAGTGTTTCACTACCTGATCTTCGAACGCGCAATGAGACCAGGCGAAGAATGGTTTGTGCACTTCGTCTGGTCTCATTGCAGATTCGAACCATTCTCGAGACTCTGGATCTTGTATTTGGATCCCTATTTGGTCTTCTTGCCAAAGTCGCGCTGTGCGAGCGTCAATTCAATGTCGAGTTGAACAAGTGTATTATTTCCGCATGGCATCTGAGAAAGCTTGACTTCACTGGCCTTGGTATTGGCAACATAGCAGCACTGGCACAATCACGCCTGACTACTTTGATTCTTCAACATACAGATGTGGGGGATCTTTCGTTTCTAGAAGAGCACCACTGCCTGGGATGCAGCAACATCTGTGTCTGCATTGAGGCACAGCCGACACTGCTCGCGAAGAGTCTTCGGAAGCTTGATCTTTCTTTTACACATGTCACAGAGTTTACAGTACTTCGGCATTGTAGCGGACTTCAGGAGCTTGATCTTTCTTCTACAGATGTCGCAGAGTTCACAGTACTTCGGCATTTTAGCAGACTTCTGAAGCTGTCAGTCGCATTCACTACACTGACCAGTCTTGAGGATCTGCAAGGCCTTACTGCACTGTGAGTCTTGAACATTACAGGCACCCTTGTGAAAGACATTGGGTTTGTGAAAGAGTTCATGTGCTTGGAAGAATTTCGAATGGGTGACACAAAGGTTGAAGATGTGTCACCAGCTGTGCACTGTGGTCTTCTCAAGAAGCTCTTTTTGGAATTTACAATGGTCTCAGATGTCTCCTCGTTACAACAATGCAAAGAACTCAACATGCTGAATTTGATCGGCTGTGTTGTGTCCGATTTCTCCATACTGCAAAAATGCTCGAAACTGGGTGTCTTGTACATCAGCTGCCCACATGCTGCAGAATCATTGCCGCATGCTGGGCTTGATGTTCACTATGTGAATTCTTCCAATTAAAACAGGATCTCCTAATTTCAGCTGAACCCACTTATCCTTCCATACACCTCTGTTCATTACGCATCTTTGATATTCCAAATTTTCAGTGTCAGACACAAACACTTCCCATTCAAGTGTCACACACAAAATCTTTCTCTCCGACACTTAACCAGCGCCCTTTTTTGCATTGGTTGTCTACCACAAAAAAATAATAATAAAAGAAAACATGAAATGAAGGAGTTTCCGATTCGTCCCAGGTTTGTCAAGCCCATGGCCATGCGAAATGGGAAGCAAAAAGTGCTTTCAATGAATGAAGATGAAGCAAAAGTGCAGAGAATATTTGCAATGGATGGGTACTACAAAATTATTTTGAATGGTAATTTTCAACTATGGCATGTACATAGCCTCTATGGCAAGTTTCCTACATCTGCTGGAAAAAGAAAAATGAAGTTTGTTGCACAGGGCACCAAAAACTATAAAGATTTACATGAAAATGCAATTCAAGTGCATTTGAACGACATCCCATCGAAATTTCGAAACAGGCATTATGAAACTCTTATTCAACTTCCTGAAGCAGGTGTAGATGTTACAACATATGATTCTTCTGATGCAGATGAGAGTGTAACAAGTGCACTAAGTGCAGCCCTTGCTGAAGGCACATGTGTTACTGAAATAGGTGATGTTGGAGAACTTGGAAGGCTAGAAAGGGTTTCAGAGTATGAGAAGGTGAATAAGAAAACTGGAAATGCTTTAGATGTCATGGAGGAGGCCCAGGAGGCCAGGGAGCAGGAGGCCAGGGAGCAGGCGGCCAGGGAGCAGGAGGCCAGGGAGCAGGCGGCCCGGGAGCAGGCGGCCCAGGAGCAGGCGGCCAGGGAGCAGGCGGCCCAGGAGCAGGCGGCCAGGGAGCAGGCGGCCCGGGAGCAGGTGGCCTGGGAGCAGGCGGCCCGGGAGCAGGCGGCCCAGGAGCAGGAGGCCAGGGAGCAGGCGGACCAGGAGGCCAGGGAGCAGGCGGACCGGGAGGCCAGGGAGCAGGCGGACCGGGAGGCCAGGGAGCAGGCGGACCGGGAGGCCACGGAGCAGGCGGACCAGGAGGCCACGGAGCAGGCGGACCGGGAGGCCAGGGAGCAGGCGGACCAGGAGGCCAGGGAGCAGGCGGACCGGGAGGCCAGGGAGAAGGTGGACCAGGAGGCCAGGGAGCAGGCGGACCGGGAGGCCAGGGAGAAGGTGGACCGGGAGGCCAGGGAGCAGGAGGCCCAGGAGGCCAGGGAGCAGGCGGACCGGGAGGCCAGGGAGAAGGCGGACCGGGAGGCCAGGGAGCAGGCGGACCGGGAGGCCAGGGAGCAGGCGGACCAGGAGGCCAGGGAGCAGGCGGACCGGGAGGCCAGGGAGCAGGCGGACCGGGAGGCCCAGGATGAGCATCATGGAACTGCAGTTGTGGATGTCCCTGAGAATGATGGTAGTGATATGTGCAAGTTTGGTGAAGTGAGAGAGAGTGATGGAAATGATTTCAGTAATGAGATTTTACGAATAGCTGAACTGGAATCAGAATTGCATGAGGTAAAAGAAAAGATTAACACATGTTCTACTGAGCAATATGGTCTTTTGAAGCACATAACTGATCAGCAGATACAAATAGAAAGCCTGATGCCTAATGAGAGACATGAGCACAATGCGAGTAGTGATGTGGCTGATGTAGCAATCAACATACAGCATGTATTTCAAGAAGCTGAGGCTGAGCAGTGTGAAATGCAAAAGGTAGTTTATGAGCAATTGAATTCCATTGCTAGAAGAATAGAGAAATTGAGATGCAATGTACTGTCATTAAAATTATGGCCAGAACCAAAGAACTACCTTCTTCTGTATGTTCTGCAAAATAGCCCAGATGCATGTGAGTGTGTTGCAAGGTTGCACATTTCACCATGTGTAGATGTTTTGTGAATGAAATCTTTGCGTATTTATTAATGACTTTTTTTCTAAATGTACATAAAAATGTCAGAAGATGAGGATAGGAATGTCCGTGCATTTGTGCATGGGTTGGTTGGAAAGTATCCTCGAAAATTGGATCTTTTTCATGAGGCGTTCTGTCATAGGTCAGTCAATGAAAAAAATTCATATGAGAGATTAGAGTGCCTTGGAGATGCAGTGCTTGGAATGATTGCATGTGAGTATTTGTTCAAGACATATAAGGATGTGAATGAAGGTGTTCTTTCACGCCTTCGAATGAAGCTAGTGAATGGAAGTGCATTGGGGGAATATAGTAAGTCAATTGACCTGTCATCCATGGTCAAAATCAATTCAAGCATACCAACCACTAAGAACAGCAAAATATACCAGGATGCATTTGAAGCACTTGTAGGGTGCATTTATCTTGACATGGGGTATAGTACAACATATGATCTCTGCAAAATGCTTTTCAATGAGCACTTTTCAGAGCAGCGTTTGTGGCAGGATAGTAATTTCAAGGACATTCTGAACAAACTGCAGAAGCGGCTGCACTGCAATGTAACATATGAAAAAGTCGCACAGCGTGGCCCATCTCATGGGGTAACATATCTGGTAAAAGTCACAATGGCACACTGTTCTGCACATGGTGAAGGACGAACAATCAAGTCAGCTGAGCAAGATGCATCATACCAGCTCTTGCGCAGTCTTGGTTGGACTGATTTTCGAACTGGGGATGTTTCGCATTTTGAAAGCATTTTGAAAAAAATTAACTCCAATTCTTAAGTTTTTTTAAAAAAACAGAGCCATTTTGTTCAAAAAATCTCGTAAAACAAGAGGAATATTTTTTGTTTTCTTTATAGCAAATGCAAGCAGAGAATGCGAAGGCACCTGATATGGAAGAGCAGAACAAAGATGAGACCAATGATACAAACATTGACAGTATGCTTAAGCACCTAGATGCGCAAGTGCAGGAATCTAAGAAGCTGCTGGGTCAAATACAGTCAGGAATTCGTGTTGTAAGACGTCAGGCATATGTTCTCACCAAACTTGCTGCGAAGTCTCAGAAACCAAAAAGAAAAAGGGCAGATGCTGATCCAAGTAAGGCCCGTGCTTCAGGATTTGCAGCTGCTTCTGTTCTTTCATCTGAACTTAAGGCATTTATGGGTTTGAATCCAACTGATATGCGATCCCGCACTGAAGTGACAAAGTGGCTTTGTAATTACATTCAAGAGCACAATCTTCAGGGACAAGAAGACAAGAGGTATATCATTTTTAAGAGTGAAAAGGGTGTAGAATTACAGAAGCTTCTGAAGTGTGACAAAACCCAAATCACCTACTTTGACCTGCAGTACTTCCTGAAGTTTCATATTTCTTCTAAGAACAATCCAATGTCAAATGAGGAAACTGCAGAGGTAACAGAGACCCCATCTGTGACAGTTTCAGAGGTTGATGTTGGAGATGGAACTGTGTCAGTTGATACAGCAAATACCAAGACCATGGAAGTAGCTGAAGCATCCACTACACCTGCTCCAGCTCGAAAGGCTGCGATACGCCCCCGTCCTGTGGTTTCCACGAAATAATTTTTTTGAAAAAAAATATATTACAATGAGTAATATGTACCCTGTTTCCTACTCAAAGGTTATGCCTAGTTCACTGATTTTCAATTTCAACAAAAAGACTTCTCAAATGCAGGAAAATGCAAGCACCCTTGATGAACAAACCATTTAAACTTCAATGACAGACCATTCAAAATTCAAAAATCAATGTCTTTTCTTCAGTTTGAAGACGCGTACACAGTTTGGAATGGATGGGTGCCATTCGAGTTTGTGTGTTATTCGTTGTTTGTTGCATTCATGCACACATTTCATGAACTCCTGCCTTGTGTGTAAACCACCGTATTGTTTCATTTGGTATTTGTTGCAAAGTGGCCGTATGTGAATGACTTTGTTGTGCAATGATGCCAAAAACAGAGCCAGTAAATTGAAGAGGTTATGTGAGCCAAGCTGCATGGCATGCAGCTTGACACACTCCCATGTGCAATAGTAACCACGTACCATGAAGTACTTTGTGCTGCTTTGGTATTTATATGGCATAAATTTAGGGAATTGGCGATGATGAGACATTTGCAAAGGTTCTGAACAGTTCCAACAACACACCACTGCCTCAATATTCTGCAATCCCCCAAAATAATCAGCCACATCTGTTTTCTTGTTTGAATGCTTTTGATCTGACCATGTTCCAACTGACATTTGCTGTTGGACATGATTTTCAGCATTTTCAACAATAGACCGGACAGAATCTGGAATTGTTTCTAGCCATGGCACATCAATTGTTGAGTCACTTGTTTCTTTTTGAATGTCAGCTGGCTGTGAACGTGATGCCACAACTGCAGGTCTAACTGCATTGGTTGTCTTTTCTTTTTTTGGTATTTCCTCAGTAGTTTTTTCTGCATCTTCATGCTGTGCATCCCAGTAGGAGTCATCTTTTATGATACGTTTTGATGCCTCTCTTCTTCGATTATGCTCAACTGCTCTTATGATGGCCTCATCTTTCTTTCCTGATGGTTTTGGTGGGACTATCAGATCTTCGGATGTGTCAACACTTGCAGTACTGACAGATATTTCCAATTCACCAAATGCAACTGTATATGAGCGAGCCTTTTTACTCATCCTGTTTTTCTCTAGGTATGTGGGCCTATTTTGTTTATCAGATTTTTTCTTTGATTCTTTTGTCAACATTTGGCACAAACATCAAAACTCACTTTTTTTTTGACCTGGCTTAGTGATTTTTCGATGTACATCTGTGTTGTCTGTGCATCAATTGGACATTGTTTCATGACATCTGCAACTGCTTGCTGCATATAGTGGTCATATTTTTCCTTTGCACTTGCCAGCTTTGCATAAGATTTTTGGTTTTGAATTGCTGAGGTAATCTTATCTGCGTCAACGTTCTGGGTTTGGTTTTGGGTTGAGAGGATTTGAAATTGCATGTTTTAAGTAAGATTGCATGTTTTTTTTTGGTGCGCAAACATGCACATGCAATGTTGGCATATCTGAGACACATGCCTTGTGTTAATGAAATTATTTGCTCATTCATTTGAGTTTCATGCAGACTTTTTTTTGCTGGGCCAGCCCATCTGAGCATACTTTTCTAATAACCTGCAGCTTGTATAAGCAGTTGTATGTACCAACAAGGCAGCTTTGATGTTGGCCACCCTCTGCCAGCCACACATATGGGCTTTCCTTGAGTACTGGTCTCAAGTTGTGAGTGCGAAAGCGTTGACTGTAGGACAACAGGTGGCTGCCTGGTGCATGCTTGACATTTGAAACAGGAAGGTCGCCAAAATGATCTTCTTGTGAGTCAGGCAAATATGGCACTTCAGGATTGAGGAAAAGTCGAATGGAATCCTCAATTGCAAACGCACCACAGTCGAAGCGTGAGTGTGATGACTGCCTCGCATCTAATTGAAATAATGTGTAGTTTGGATCTTCAGAGATTGCTTCTGAAAGTCGAAAGTTCAGTCTAACAAATGGCATGCCATCAGCCTTATCAAGAATGAATACAGTTTTCTTTAATTCTGCTTTGTTTTACTTAATGGCTGAGTCATCAAACTCACACAAATCCAAAAGTTCGTTCTTGATGAGATCCAGTTTGTCTTTTGGAACTAGCCACCCCTTTTTTTCAGGGGGTGCGCTGTTGTACCTTGCACCAGCAATTTCCTTGAGTCTATCTTTTATGTCAAATGTTTGACCCAACAAAAGCAAGGCCTCTCCATACTCTTCGACCTTGACTTTGAGTTTTGTTTCAAGTTTCAGTGGAGGTAGTGCAGGTATGACCTGTTCGTGGCACACTGCATTTAGATGTAAATTTGCCTTTATGAGCTCCTGGTTCACAGCACAATTGGCATTGAGGATTTTGAGCTCACTCTCCATATTGGTGATGCGTAGAATGCATTCAGTGCAACTTGCTAAGATAGCCTTTACATGGCTCTCATTTGCATTTATCTTTTCCACTGAAGCATTTATTTCTTCTGTTGCGCGCTTCAAGAGTGCATTTGAATTGTTGAGTGTGCTTATTGTGTCTTCAATTTTTGCAAGGTGGGGGGCAGTGTTCTCATCACATTTTGGCTGAGAATCTGCAGTTTTTTGCACATGATTTGTGTTCAGTTCTTCTTCATTTTCTGGTGTGTATACAGCCTGCATCTCAGTGTCCATTGAAAAAAAACTTTGCTTTGAAAAAAAGGAATGATTTTATGGATTTCTAAAGAAAAAAATGATCTCAAAATAAAGTTCCAATGGCAGATTGGAGCGACTCTGTGAAGGAGTTTGTTGTAGTTGAGATTTTTCGGTTGTGTAATATTCCATTTTCTCAACTTATTCAGCCACACACATTACTCAGACTTCCGTGTCCTGTAAATTTGAATAATGCACGTATGAATGCATTGACAAATGAGTACTTTGTGACACATAAGTATGATGGTATAAGGTACCTAATTGTGCAAGCTACTTTCGGAGGGAGACAGTACCTGATCAGAATGAACCGCAGGTGCGCTGTAGAAATTCTTGAAATCAGTGAGTGTTCAGCTCATGGAAATGCGATTTTGTATGTTCTTGATTGTGAGGAAGTTCAAATTGGTGAGCGAAATGAGTATGTCTGCCATGATGTGTTTGTTTTTGACTCTGTACCAGTTCTGTTTCGGGATTTTTCAAGGAGGCTGAAATACATCTATATGCTGCGAAATAATACCAAAGGCCTACCAAGCTGCAAATCATTTTTTCAGTGTGCAGATCTCAAGATGCTGGTTGATAAACCACAGGAAAATCTTCCAATGTGTGATGGGTATATTTTCATCCATGCAGCATCCAAATTCGAAGCTGGGACATGTGAATCAATGCTGAAATGGAAGGATAGCAAAGACATATCCATTGATTTGCTTGTGGACAAGGACATGAATGTGTTCATGTGTCGCATGGGTAACTATGTACCTTTCACGCACTCTGTGGTTCAATATGAGCTCCCACTGAGCATGTGTGTGAGCAAGATTGTTGAGTTTTGTTATGATGGATCAGCCTGGTTCCCTGCACTCATCCGTGATGACAAAAGCACGGCGAATGATGCACATGTTGTGTCTGAGACCATAAAGTCTGTAAGGCAACCGATCACACTGGAGGCACTTGTCAGCCACTGCAGCAAGGCAGCATAGCAGTTCCAAAAAAAACTAGAGGAAAAAGGTTTTGATTTTGTTTTGAAATCAAAAGCTCAAGTTAATTTTTATGACTAGACATGTTCTGTGTGTACTATGACATCAAGTAGAATTTGAGGCCAAGATTTTGCCCCTGTATATGCAGCAGCTTGCTGACCTGGAACAGTGTCAGTAGGGTAACCTGCTTCAGCAACGAAACCAAGTGCAATTCCCCATGTCCCATCACTCATGATGGCACTTTTGTCCTTCATACTGATATGTACACTGCTGGATTGTTCTGAATGACCCAGGTTTCCAAAAAGAGTACGTGATGCATCTGCATATACCAAAGGTGCACCTGGTTGATCAAGGACTCGTTTTGATGGAATAGCCTGCTGGTACACAATGAAACGCCAAACAGCTGGATCATCTGGGTTTATTGGTTGACCTTCATCTCTCCCACCCTGCATGTTCACTACAAAGTGAGAAAAGTACTTACCAATTTGATTTCCTTCGAGTGGGTTATATGTGACACCAGATGTGGTGCCAACCTGTGCAGGGTGGTATTTAGATACCCAATCGTCTCTTGCATCTGTCCAATTCTGCTCTTCAGCTGTGGCCTCATCTGAAGATACATGGCTTGACACAAAGCTGCCTGCCTGGGTTCCTGTGGGTTCATAATCAGCATTTGTTAAGTAAATTCCTGTGGGATCACAAGGCTGCTGTTGAGGGTCATCATCAGTTGTCCGGTGAATGACAAATGCAATGTTTCCACATGGAATGTCTTTTGAACCCACTGTATCAGTTGTGACCTGTACTGGCAAGGATTTGAGCACCTGGATTGATGCCTTGTCTTTTGGTGTGATTGTTATTCCTGTTATGTATGAGCCTTTTGGGACTTTCCATGTCACTTTTTCATTTGTTTCATAAAGGGCACTGTAACGCTGCCTTGCACCAGACCCGAGTCTTGTGAATGTTGTTTCAAGCATCTTAAACTGTAGCTTGTGTGAAGTTGATCTTACATGACCTTCACCCAATGTTAGGGTCTTGAGAACCTTCATGTTTTGCACAGTAGGTGACGGAAGATGGTTGTTTATGGGCATGTTTTTTTTCTATACTCATATTTTTTTTTGAGCAAGCAAATTACCCTGCACTGTTGCGAGTCATGCGGCCGACGACAAATTTATGGTCAATCAATGGAAGCTGATGACGTCCAGTTGTGCTTATTGAACCAATTGTTTGAACAGGGCGGTCAAAAGCTTTCTGCATGTCAACTGGGGGAGCTGCATAAGGGACATCACGCATGGGTGTCCCAGCTGCAGGAGAATATGAGACTGGGCGGCCAAATTCCATTTGCCTCATATCAGACATTGTTCTTTGTCTTGGTTCTGTGAGGCCAAACTGAGCACGGTGTACTGCTGATGTGTCCACGAACTGGTGTGAACCATTATGACCTCTTGAAGTAAGCATGTTTTTACAACAGAAAGATATTTATTTTAGCTGATTTACTTATTGCTGATGCGAATTGCAATGAAGAACAGCAGAACAGTAATGATAAAAAGGAGAATCATAATTCCAATAAGGCATCCACATGTCAAAGATGAGTTCTGCTGAAGGATACCTGTAGGCACTGACAAAAGATCTCCAAAATTAGCATTTTTGCTTGAGGGTACTTGCAGGGATGAATGATGTGAGTATGTGGGCATGGTAGGGTGTTGTTGTGAATATGCATGAGGATCATGCATGACTTCTCTGGTGGTGTTGGTAGGGTCAAGTGTAGTAGTCTGTGCAATATGTTGATCATGCATGGGTTCATCTTGGGTGGAATGTCTTTGAAAATCAGGCATTTGCACAGGTGTGATGTGTGGTGTACCTGTTCTGCTCATGTGCCTACCGAGAAGTGTTTGGTTGTGAGGGGCATCATTGTTTTCATCAGATGCATTGTTCAACAGGCGGTATGCTGGCATTTGAATACTGGCAACGTATAAAAAAAGAAGCCAAGCATTTGTCTTGGCCATGAACGAAAAGAAGGAAAGTTTGCAAGATGATGAAAATATTGGTGTATGAACCTGACAACAAAAAAATCTGTGTAAATGAAAAAATGCCTAGCTTGTGTTTTGGCAGTCAGCTGGAGCATGCTATTTTACGAAGTGCCAAGCCACATTTCAAGCACGACACAAGCCTTCTGGCCAATGTTTTCAGTGAGTGTTCAGATGCCCACATAAATCACATTTTATTCATCAAGTCCCTGGACACTCCATTGCATGTAGCATGCCGATCTGGTTCATTTGGAGCTGGGAAAAATCAGCGTGAAAATGGTGGTTTCAAGACAATGTGGAATCACAATGACAAGGCTAGGCTGCTTGTGCATTGTGCAACACCACGTGTTAATCGGATGCTTTTGAAAGAGCTGCTGATACAGATTTACTTGTCTAAGTACAGTTTTGTTCCCAACATATTGTCATTCAAGGTTTCACGATCTGGTTCATTGACAATTCCAATATATGAGGCAATCATAGAAATGCCTTTGCTGCAAACAACACTGATGGCATTTTTGAATTCTTCGCCAACTTGTGCAGATGTTGTTGCAATGTTTTCCCAGGTTCTTTCAGCAATGCATACCATCAACACAGCAGGATTTTTTCACAATGATATGAAGCTTGACAACATAATGGCATGTGATGAAAAGCATAAGTTTCGTGATGCTTTTGGCCTTGAAGAGCTGGAGTGTGAGAAACGATGGCACATAATTGACTATGGACTTTGCTCTCCATCAAGCAAGACAGGTGATGACCTTTTCTTTTTTTGTTGGTGGGTATACAACAGGGCATATGCTTGTATTGACCAATGCAACCTCCTGCCATTGTTTCGATGGGTTCTGAATGTTCCTAAGCATGAAATACCATTGAATCTTCATGATCACATTGGTTATCAAAAGACAGCCACACACATTGACTTCACATCACCCCTGAATGCTGATCCAAATACCAAGCCAGGTTTGTGGTCAAATATTAGTAAGGAAGCACTTTATTCATGTGCACAGCAAAAAGCAAGTTCTACCTCTCTTGAAGAATTTTTGAAGGGTGTATATGATGCCACCTGTTAGCTAGCATAAAATCTGATTGAATTGCTAAAGAAGACTGAGAAAATTATGAGTGAATGATGATGAACCTGGTTCATCTCGGTAGAAGATTGTTGAAGGTGATGAAGTGGATGTGGTTGTCTTGGGTGGGTTGTCATTATTTGGATATGTGTACAGTGCTTGCTTGTAGTTTGGAGGTGTGTACAGTGCTTGCTTGTAATTTGGGGGTGTGTGCATTGCTTCATTGTAACTTGGAAGTGTGTACAGTGCGTCACTGTAATTTGAAGGCAGTGTTTGCTTGTAATTTGGGGGTGTGTGCATTGCTTCATTGTAATTTGGAAGTGTGTACAGTGCTTCACTGTAATTTGGAGGTGTGTGTGGTGCTGTGTTCTTGTATTGTGCTGATAAATCTTCGTCTGTGTGAGTGCTTTGTTTGTTTTGATGATACTGGTATTGCAACTCCTTTGCTTGATCGGAAATAAATGAATCAGGTAAATGAATTACTTGCAGTGGAGAGTGAGCATGCATTGCATCATGCCTCGGTGAGTCAGGTTTATGTGCAGCAGGAAGTGCAGCATGATTCAAAAGTGAATGTTCTTGGAATTCTTTTTTCAAATTCTGAGGATCATGTGATTTTTGAGCATCCAGTTTTTGTGCAAGGCATTGTTTGCAGCATGTGCATACATGAATGCTCATTGTGCTTTGGATTGTGCCCATTGAAGACTCGGTAGAACCTGCATTTTCATCCAGTAAATACGGAAGCATTTTTTACAAACTGCACAAGAAAATTGTTTGTGTGCATGTTTTTAACACTGCATTTGAATATGTCATGTTAGGTAAAGGCATATGCATGTTAGAGCAAGAACTGCAATGATTTCCTGCCAAGGAAAATGGGGCTTGTCATGGTATTGGTTGATAATGAACATGCACATGAGATATGGGTTAAAGCCATGATATTTCATGAATGTTTGCATTTGCTGATAAAACATAGGCAGTTCATTTCTTTTAATTCTTCTTGTTTTCAGGAGGCTCTGTCCTGCTTGATAAATCCATATGTAACATGCAACCTGCATGTCGGAAAATTGACATACATAAATACATTTTCATTAGACAAAAAACCGTATGGGCATTGCAGGTGAGCAGACGCACATGCCAGCAGTACGTCACCGAGTGGACAAGGACGAGTTGTGTGATGAGCACATGAACAATGTAACTGTTACTTATGAAGGGTGTGATGCATTTTTGAATCACTGGATCAGAATCACTCCAAATCATGAGGAGTGTGAATTTATAATCGATAACCTTCGAAGTCGCCTAAGTGAGCAATACACAGCAAGGGTATCAGGATATACTGCGTTTGACCCTTTAGAGCAGTTTTTCACAAACACAAGTGTAAAGTGTAGGCTGGCCAGGGCAGGCAATTTTTCCATTCATGAGGGTGAACGTACTGATGATGTGAAGCAAAATCCAGTTGTGTGGCTTAGGCATGAAACAACCACACAACTTAACATTGAAACAGAGAAAAATGCAATCATAGAAGCCACCAGCTGTGATAAAGGTAAGGAGGATAAAGGTGAAAGCAAGGATGGTCATGAGTATGCATTTGACGTGGATATCTCTTTTGCTGGTGCATTTATTTGTGCAGAAGGGCCACTTGCATCGATTGTGTGTCGCCGACTGTACAGGTACATTAAGAGTGAGAAGGTATGTGACACACAATTTGAGAAGTTAGATGACCCTGACGTGAGGGATTGCACTGACTCCCTTGCTATTTAGAATTGAGCAAATTTTCGATTTTTCTTAATTTCAAATTTTTTAAAATTTTTAAAAAAATTTTAAAAAATTTTACCAAAATTTTGAATTTTTTATCAAAATTTGAAAGGACAAAAGCCCGCCTTTGGCTCTTCGATCTCTGCGCAGGCGATCTGTCGCATGGGATGGTGTCATTCTTTGATGCAATGCTTTGCCTAGGTGTTGGCAGACCTCTGAGCGAAGAGATCCCATGCGATGTCCGACATTTTGAGGGAAGGCTGAAGCGCGATACGGAAGAGTGCGCATGTGAAAGTGAGCGCTGTGCGGTGCAGCAGTGCGATGCAATCGGGAAAACACTGCCAAATCTTCCTGTGTTGCCAATTCCTCCTGTGTTCATGGATGTGCCAGGGTTCACAGAAGAGTGGCAGAAACACAAGGTGTCTCAGCAATCTCACACCTACAGTCCCGCGACCATCGCGAGGCTTATGAAAGAATTCTCAAAAGGCATGGAATTGTTGTTCCTTGGTGACTCTGAATGGAGGCTGCATTTCACCCACATAGCTGCATCTGTGGCCCAGGCATGCGATGTGACAAAAACAGGGCAGAATGTGACAGTAGAGCAGGTCAGGCAGTGGTTCTGGAACCAAATGACCAAGCGTGGTTGGTTTGATGGGTGGGTAGAGACAATGGTCAATGTTGTGCAAAAAGCGAAGGCGAGATGGAGAGAGCAAGGCGATGCGCGAGCACTGCTGTTTATGCCTCACTTTGATGGCACAGGGGATGACAAACTCTGTGAGATTGATAGTCAAAACATGAGCCGAAAAGAAATCGATTTCATTAATGAAATCAGCAGTGAAAGGCAAGGTGGCAGAACAATCAATGCACAACCACGAATCAAGCGACAATTACATCTCAAAAGGAAGGCAGAAATCAGAAAACCACCACGATTCATAGTGAAGCGCATGTGTGTCCCTGCTGCATTTAAAGCAGCTGTGTTTGATGTTACACTTGGACCAGTACAACAGCATCGTTCAAATCAGATGGCACTTCAGCTTGATCAATGGTTTGCACAAGACCCAAAATGAACCAAATTGGACCAGTGTTGTGTTAATTAAAATTCAAACCAGTTCAACCTGAACTTGTGCATGGTGTTGATGTCTTGCAAACTGGACTTGCTTTTGTACCCAAACCAGTTCAAACCATTTTGCAAGTCAGATCCCCAAGAGAAGATAACTTGATGTCATTGATCATGCAAGCCACATCCAGAACCTTCATAATCATGCTTTTTGCATGTAAAGAACATGAATTAGGTTGTTGCATGTACTGCCTGTTCATCTTGATGAGCTCAACCTCTATTTCATTTTGAACCAAGCAAGGTTCCTGCTTTTCGTGCATTGCTGCTGATGCCTGAATGATTTTGGATGCATCGAAACGAATATAGTCCTTGTGAATGAAGCTGTACCTTTGAATATGTCTCATTTGAGTGACTGGTTCTTTTTGGAAAGGGACACTTTCCTCTGTGTTATGTGCAATTCTAATCTGCATTCCATTCTTGAAACCATGTGCATGCATTTGAAAGTCTTTGCGATGCAAGCATGTTTTCCTCACACACTCACTTATCTTTTCACAAAAGCGTTTTCGAAAATGCATATGCTGGTGATCAACAAATGTACATTGTGATGATGAGGACCATTTTTTGTGAACAGAGTGCTGTTTCAAGTAAGACTAAATTTCAAAAAAAATTGTTCCATTTGCAAGCTTGCAAGCTTCTTTCATAGACATCACTCTGCTCATTAAGCACACAATTGCCTTTTCCAGCTCCTGATCAGTGACACGCATTCTAATTTCAATTTCCGAATTAGGACCTTGGTTTTCAAGAAGTGAAACCAAGAATGTTTCAATTTCACAGAGATTTTGCATGAATTGATGCGATTTCATTTTCCTGTGCCCTGGTTTTGCTTTTGTTTTCGCATTTGTTTTCGCATTTTCGCGTTTTTGCATTTGTTTTTAAACTTCATGCATTTGTTTTGTTTTTGCATTTGTGTTTTCACCTTCTTATTTTTTTGGGTTTGCCTTGTGATTTTGCGCATTTGTATCTGGTTTTGGGTTGGGAGGGTTTCTTTGAAAGCTGTTGCGTTTTCCAGTTTCAATCCATCTTGCAATCAATGTCCATCACGAAGTACAGTGGATACACATCTGTTGCACATCTGACCATTGGGTCGAAAGAAGAACTGGTATACTCATCAGAAATGCGCAATTCATCAGGTGAGCTTGTGGATGTTATTCGAAAGGGCAATGGCAGCAATCTTGCCAGATTCAATGATGTCCGGGCTCTGATGTTCCAAAAAGAAGCAGGTTTCTGGGTCATAAACCATGAGGTTAAAAGCAATGAAATGCAGATTTTACTGGTCCATGATGACAGTGTCACAATCACAGCAGTTTTGCCAAATTGCAACAATGACATCTCAATGTGTATTGTGAATTCAAATCAAATCTGCATTGCGCAGTATTTCAACCAGGTGAAGATTGGGGCAATCATGGGCTTGGTAAAGGATGGAAATCAGTACACTCTTTCAAACTGGGACTTCTGCATGTTGAACCTTGTCTGCGTCACAGATGTGACATGCACACCAAACGACAAGCTTGTTGTCACTCAAGGATACCCTTTTTCATGTGTCAAGTTGATCCAAGATCGAAAGATGCAGCAAGTTGGAAGGCAGAACATGTTTCCAGCAGCACAATGCACAGATGGGCGTGCTGATGCAGTGACATTCAGAGATATCACACAGTGCAGGGTTGATCAACATGGGACCTGCTTTGTGCTTGATCAAAATTGGGCGATCATGCAATCATTGATTCGAATTATTCATCCAAATTTGTGGACATCAACACTGAACATATTTTCACCTGTTCTTCACAGTATTGCAATCCGAACCCATGAGATTCTTGCATCTGATGCAGGTGGTTGTGATATCTGGTCAATCACAACACCATATGTGCTCAATGAATACACAGCAGGAATCTCAGAGTTACCAAACATGAGGCTGATTCTGCATGATGTGTCTGTTTGCGTTGATGTGTCTCATGAAGGAGGTGCTGGAATCCAAACACTGTACAGTCATCAAGCTCTTCTTGCACATCATAGCAGTATGCTTTGCAAGCTCTTTTCTGACACTCCAGATATGCGAGAAGTGCATGTACCTCATGGAACAAAGTACATCACCTGCATTGCTCTTCTTGAGGTAATGTATGATCCAGTCACATGTGAGAGATACACAACAGAGACACTACTTGATGTCATTTTACTGGCTGATTATTATCAAATGGAGATTGTGATGTGCCACTGCACATTTGAAGTGCTTGCGCGCCTGATGCAATCAGATGATGACCTTGCAAGGGCTCTTGAAGTCTGCGAAAGACACTCACAAATGGACTTATATGCCCTGAAAGAAATTGGTGAAAAGTGTTCCCTGCAAGCAATGCAGTGCACGAAGGCAATGTCGTGCATTGTTTCAAAATACCCAACAATGTGCCAGCAAACATTGGACATGATGTCAGATGCAATGCAAGGCAAACTGGTCACCACACAGTGAGGGTTTGAAAAAAAGCTGACTCAAAAAAATAGACACCTCAAGAGGGGCTCGAACCCTCGACCACATGGTTAAAAGCCATGCGCTCTGCCATCTGAGCTACTGAGGCATTGTTTGCAATGAATGGCAAGTAAATAAACAAATAAAATGACAAGAGTACATCTGGATCAGCTCAAGATTCTTTTATGTTGTTCGTTTTCTTTTAATTCCCACCCTCTCATATCCCCCACGTCCACTGTTGTCATACATATACATCTTTTCACCAACTCGGGGAGGAGGTGTATAAGGGACCTCAATGAATGGACGATATAAAAGTTGCAATTGTTCATGTGGTACTTTCTCTACACGCCCCCATGTTGTTTTTTGCATTTCCTAAATAAAAAAGATTTTTTTGCAATTAATTAAAAAAGAGTCTCAATAAAAAATGGGAAACATGCTGATGGTTGCACATGCAATGCAATTATGTTTGAGTGATGATAAGCACACAAGTTCTGATGCTCATGGCAGTATCATAAAACAACCTGCTGAAAAGAAAACACTGACAATTGGAGCCAAATGAAACGGACAGTGGATATCTTTGAGTAATGGTGATCAAAATTCAAATCAAATTGCCATGCTGGAGGATGCATGAAAAAGCTTTTGTGCTTTTTCTTCAAGTACAGACACATCTACCAAAGTACCAGGGTTGCTTGGACATGTTTGTACACTCACACCATCTGCAAAATGAATTGTGAGAGGGGAACTGCAGCTGGTTTGTGCAGATTGGTCAGAGTGTTCTGGTGCAAGGTGCCAGCCTTTCAGATCATTGCGGATTTTAAACATTGTTGATAATTAGCTTATATTTTTGTTTGTTATTTGTAAACGCTACCACTGACACCTGACCAACACTTCAAATGAAAAACTTCAGGTCTAATTTACATTTTGAAAGAAAATATTTCTGATACAGACACATGAAAAACATCAGCCACACACAATCAAAAGCAATCGCTCATTTAAGTAGTGCAATGAAGCACCTTGGTGTACACAGGCTGAATCCATCAACCCAAATGTTTGGTTTTGGTGGCTTGGATGGCTTCGATGACCTAATTGCAAGTGATTATAGGTACAAACAATTGAGTAGTTATCAAAAAAGAAAATTACATGAGCTTGAAGAACAGAAAAGGGTTGCATTGCGTAACAATGAACAGGCTGTTAGGCAGATTGAAGAGAGTGTACAAAAGACTAGAACAGACCATCTTACCAAAGAACAAAAAGAACTTCACAACCTGAAAAGAAAAGCCATAGAAATAGAACAAGAGTATGAGCTTGAGAGAGATAATATATTAAACAAGGCTGATAAACGAAATGCACCTGTCACACCATCTGAACAGAGCACTTCAAGTAAGAAAAGACCACCAAGCAGAAATGAACCTTCAGCTCAGCAAGCAAGTGCACATCAGGCCCACTCTGCTATTTCAACAACAACCACAACTACACCTACATCCACAAACCCAAGTCCACACCAATTGGGTCTTGCAAAAGGAAGAACTGTGACAGTGTTCAGTTCACATCATAAGCATGGTGTAATACATGCAATTTTACAATGGGAAAATGGTTCAGCTCAAGTATTTTATGAGGTCATAGTTAATAAAAGTGTTGTTGATGGGACACAGCTTACACTTCAAGATTATCAGCGAGGGAAAAGTATGCTCTTGTTTCATGAAAGTGGGGTTGGTATGGTGCCAACAGCTGCTAGCACAGTTCATGTGAGACCTGTGAAAGCTTTACCACGCATGTTCAAATGCACCTCATTTCAAAAAACTTTACTCTTTCATGTCACTGGTTTGATTGGCAGTGAAGACAATCTCATAGTGAATGCAAAAGAATTTACATTTGCATCTGGACTCCCTTACAATCAAAGAACCATCCAAGTGCATAGGCCAGATTACAAGGGAAGCCATCCACAGGCTGTTTGCATACTACAATCTACAAAAGAAAAGGAAAAATGGAAGTGCAATGTTACATTCAACGAGATTGTTGAATATGCAAAGCAAAAACAAGCAAGAGCGCAGACTTCAACATCCACCTCTGCCACTACCTCAACAACATCCACTACTAGATCTTCACTTTCAAGTTCAAGTCCACTACTTAGACAAAAATTGTGAAAGTTTTCCATGCATTCAATAAAGATGGTGCAATGTATGCAATTTTAAACTGGCACAATGGTTCAGCTCAAGTATTTTATCAGGTCAGAGTGAATAAAAGTCTTAGTGATGTGGAAAAACTCATACTCCAAGATTCTCACACAGGACAGAATATGCTTTTATTCAATGAAATCCAAATTATTACATCAAGGGGGATTAATACATCAAGGGGGAAGCAGAGAACTCCAGTATCAGAAGTTTCGGTCGATCCTGTTCGTGTTTTACGACCCATGTTCAAATGCCTTTCACTTGAAAAGCAAAAAGAAGCTGAGATTGCTTTACTCTTTCATGCCACTGATTGGAATGGCAGTGAAGAAAATCCCATTGTAAAAGCGAAGGTATTTTTATCAAGTAGGTCTTATGATCATGAACTGATCTATATCCATAGGCAATTTGATGAACAGAACAAGACTGCATACAAGGATGACCGAAATGTTGTTCAGATAGAAATGGCCCCACCAAACAGGCAAGCATGGAGGTGTAATGTGAAATTCGAAGAGGTTGTTCAATATGTGAAGCAAGCAAAGGCAAGAGCAGCTGCAATGTCAGCACCACAAGAACCACAGACTTCAAGAGCAGCTGCAATGTCAGCACAACAAGAACCACAGACTTCAAGACCAGCACAGGCACATGCTCATGATGTTATGGATGTACCTTACGGAGTCGAGTACTCCCCAGGCTTCTCCATACCCACACACGCATCAGATAATGCAAGTGAAAAGCATACCCCCAGTCATCGTCGTCGGACTTTGCGTGCAGGTAGTAAGTCTGCAGCACAGGCACGCGCTGCAGCACAGACTAATGCAGATAAAGTGCAGAAAAAACTACTGAGGAAATACCAAAAAAAGAAAAGACAACCAATGCAGTTAGACCTGCAGTTGTGGCATCACGTTCACAGCCAGCTGACATTCAAAAAGAAACAAGTGACTCAACAATTGATGTGCCATGGCTAGAAACAATTCCAGATTCTGTCCGGTCTATTGTTGAAAATGCTGAAAATCATGTCCAACAGCAAATGTCAGTTGGAACATGGTCAGATCAAAAGCATTCAAACAAGAAAACAGATGTGGCTGATTATTTTGGGGGATTGCAGAATATTGAGGCAGTGGTGTGTTGTTGGAACTGTTCAGAACCTTTGCAAATGTCTCATCATCGCCAATTCCCTAAATTTATGCCATATAAATACCAAAGCAGCACAAAGTACTTCATGGTACGTGGTTACTATTGCACATGGGAGTGTGTCAAGCTGCATGCCATGCAGCTTGGCTCACATAACCTCTTCAATTTACTGGCTCTGTTTTTGGCATCATTGCACAACAAAGTCATTCACATACGGCCACTTTGCAACAAATACCAAATGAAACAATACGGTGGTTTACACACAAGGCAGGAGTTCATGAAATGTGTGCATGAATGCAACAAACAACGAATAACACACAAACTCGAATGGCACCCATCCATTCCAAACTGTGTACGCGTCTTCAAACTGAAGAAAAGACATTGATTTTTGAATTTTGAATGGTCTGTCATTGAAGTTTAAATGGTTTGTTCATCAAGGGTGCTTGCATTTTCCTGCATTTGAGAAGTCTTTTTGTTGAAATTGAAAATCAGTGAACTAGGCATAACCTTTGAGTAGGAAACAGGGTACATATTACTCATTGTAATATATTTTTTTTCAAAAAAATTATTTCGTGGAAACCACAGGACGGGGGCGTATCGCAGCCTTTCGAGCTGGAGCAGGTGTAGTGGATGCTTCAGCTACTTCCATGGTCTTGGTATTTGCTGTATCAACTGACACAGTTCCATCTCCAACATCAACCTCTGAAACTGTCACAGATGGGGTCTCTGTTACCTCTGCAGTTTCCTCATTTGACATTGGATTGTTCTTAGAAGAAATATGAAACTTCAGGAAGTACTGCAGGTCAAAGTAGGTGATTTGGGTTTTGTCACACTTCAGAAGCTTCTGTAATTCTACACCCTTTTCACTCTTAAAAATGATATACCTCTTGTCTTCTTGTCCCTGAAGATTGTGCTCTTGAATGTAATTACAAAGCCACTTTGTCACTTCAGTGCGGGATCGCATATCAGTTGGATTCAAACCCATAAATGCCTTAAGTTCAGATGAAAGAACAGAAGCAGCTGCAAATCCTGAAGCACGGGCCTTACTTGGATCAGCATCTGCCCTTTTTCTTTTTGGTTTCTGAGACTTCGCAGCAAGTTTGGTGAGAACATATGCCTGACGTCTTACAACACGAATTCCTGACTGTATTTGACCCAGCAGCTTCTTAGATTCCTGCACTTGCGCATCTAGGTGCTTAAGCATACTGTCAATGTTTGTATCATTGGTCTCATCTTTGTTCTGCTCTTCCATATCAGGTGCCTTCGCATTCTCTGCTTGCATTTGCTATAAAGAAAACAAAAAATATTCCTCTTGTTTTACGAGATTTTTTGAACAAAATGGCTCTGTTTTTTTAAAAAAACTTAAGAATTGGAGTTAATTTTTTTCAAAATGCTTTCAAAATGCGAAACATCCCCAGTTCGAAAATCAGTCCAACCAAGACTGCGCAAGAGCTGGTATGATGCATCTTGCTCAGCTGACTTGATTGTTCGTCCTTCACCATGTGCAGAACAGTGTGCCATTGTGACTTTTACCAGATATGTTACCCCATGAGATGGGCCACGCTGTGCGACTTTTTCATATGTTACATTGCAGTGCAGCCGCTTCTGCAGTTTGTTCAGAATGTCCTTGAAATTACTATCCTGCCACAAACGCTGCTCTGAAAAGTGCTCATTGAAAAGCATTTTGCAGAGATCATATGTTGTACTATACCCCATGTCAAGATAAATGCACCCTACAAGTGCTTCAAATGCATCCTGGTATATTTTGCTGTTCTTAGTGGTTGGTATGCTTGAATTGATTTTGACCATGGATGACAGGTCAATTGACTTACTATATTCCCCCAATGCACTTCCATTCACTAGCTTCATTCGAAGGCGTGAAAGAACACCTTCATTCACATCCTTATATGTCTTGAACAAATACTCACATGCAATCATTCCAAGCACTGCATCTCCAAGGCACTCTAATCTCTCATATGAATTTTTTTCATTGACTGACCTATGACAGAACGCCTCATGAAAAAGATCCAATTTTCGAGGATACTTTCCAACCAACCCATGCACAAATGCACGGACATTCCTATCCTCATCTTCTGACATTTTTATGTACATTTAGAAAAAAAGTCATTAATAAATACGCAAAGATTTCATTCACAAAACATCTACACATGGTGAAATGTGCAACCTTGCAACACACTCACATGCATCTGGGCTATTTTGCAGAACATACAGAAGAAGGTAGTTCTTTGGTTCTGGCCATAATTTTAATGACAGTACATTGCATCTCAATTTCTCTATTCTTCTAGCAATGGAATTCAATTGCTCATAAACTACCTTTTGCATTTCACACTGCTCAGCCTCAGCTTCTTGAAATACATGCTGTATGTTGATTGCTACATCAGCCACATCACTACTCGCATTGTGCTCATGTCTCTCATTAGGCATCAGGCTTTCTATTTGTATCTGCTGATCAGTTATGTGCTTCAAAAGACCATATTGCTCAGTAGAACATGTGTTAATCTTTTCTTTTACCTCATGCAATTCTGATTCCAGTTCAGCTATTCGTAAAATCTCATTACTGAAATCATTT
>Ga0099797_100461_pt1 | contig 26252 bp, 19 predicted proteins | sample Uncmet_Sort48C_1_FD_89871 | JGI IMG/M metagenome (GOLD analysis project Ga0099797, IMG submission 89871) | Marine eukaryotic communities from CALCOFI LINE 67, Pacific Ocean - C012_Sort48C_1 | ecosystem: Environmental > Aquatic > Marine > Oceanic | place: Pacific Ocean: Monterey Bay | collected... | reverse complement strand
TTTTGGTACGGTAAAGCAGATTTTGTCGCTATTTACTATGGGCCGGCTCATTTTGATGATATCCGGACAAGCTTGGGAAACAGATTTTGTCGCTATTTATCGTGTTCCCGCTCATTTTGATGATATCCGGCTAAGCTTGGGAAGCAGATTTTGTCGCTATTTATCGTGTTCCCGCTCATTTTGATGATATCCGTCTAAGCTCGGGAAGCAGATTTTGTCGCTATTTATCGTGTTCCCGCTCATTTTGATGATATCCGACTAAGCTTGGGAAGCAGATTTTGTCGCTATTTATTATGGGCCGGCTCATTTTGATGATATCCGGACAAGCTTGGGAAGCAGATTTTGTCGCTATTTATCGTGTTCGCGCTCATTTTGATGATATCCGGACAAGCTCGGGAAGCACATTTTGTCGCTATTTACTATGGGCCGGCTCATTTGGATGATATCCGGACAAGCTCGGGAAGCAGATTTTGTCGCTATTTACTATGGGCCGGCTCATTTTGATGATATCCGGACAAGCTTGGGAAGCAGATTTTGTCGCTATTTATCGTGTACCCGCTCATTTTGATGATATCCGGCTAAGCTTGGGAAGCAGATTTTGTCTCTATTTATTGCGGGCCGGCTCATTTTGATGATATCCGGCTAGCTTGGGAAGCAGATTTTGTCGCTATTTACTATGGGCCGGCTCATTTTGATAATATCCGGCTAAGCTTGGGAAGCAGATTTTGTCGCTATTTATCGTGTTCCCGCTCATTTTGATGATATCCGGCAAAGCTTGGGAAGCACATCTTGTCGCTATTTATCGTCTTCCCGCTCATTTTGATGATACCCGGCTAAGCTTGGGAAGCAGATTTTGTCGCTATTTACGGTAAATCGGCTCATTTTGATGATATCCGGCTAAGCTCGGGAAGCAGATTTTGTCGCTATTTACGGTGTGTCGGCTCATTTTGATGATATCCGGCTAAGCTTGGGAAGCAGATTTTGTCGCTATTTACGGTGTGTCGGCTCATTTTGATGATACCCGGCTAAGCTTGGGAAGCAGATTTTGTCGCTATTTACGGTGGGCCGGCTCATTTTGATGATATCGGGCTAAGCTCGGGAAGCAGATTTTGTCGATATTTATTGTATGTCGGCTCATTTTGATGATATCGGGCTAAGCTGGGGACGCAGACGGTTTAATGTGGGCGTATGTGGGCGTATGTGGGCATATGTGGGCGTATGTGGGCGTAAGATACAACAAGTTGGTAGCTCGGTACTGGACCAGGCCGCAGGCAACCAGGCCGCCAACTACATGCGACCAGACACACACCACCAGCCACATGACCCCCCCCAAAAAAACTCCCACAGTTGGAGTTCAGAGAGCTCCGGCTCCCATGTGTGAGGCCTGCTCACAAAAACGACAGACCTCATCGGATTCCGCGAAATTGGCGAGCTATCAAATGAGAACCAGTGACCAGGCAATCAGTAACCCGGTAACCAGTATGTAACCTGGTCACCAGCAACCTGCAACCAGAAACCCAAGATGGAACCATTGACAGTCGATGAATGAACCATTGGTTTCTACTCCCGGGAGGGGTTTTACCGGTAGGATATACCACAACAGTGTGGAACTCCAGGACCATGGTAGAGAAGCATCGTAGACTGCCTTGGCTGGAAACTGAGGGTCCGGGAAGGTGGTTAAACCAGCTTATGGCTTCTCATTGAAACCACCGAATGCTGTATAAGCAGGCAGATCGAATCGCATTAACGCACGGCTATTATGCAATAATCACAGAAAATTATAATTTTCAGCTGGGGCACAAGGCACTGCTTGACTAGCCATCTACCTTGGATGCCAGTACATAGGTTAGTGTCTGCAGCAAACTCTGCAGCAGGAGGGTTCGGCGCTGCCAAGAATCCTGCGCAAAGGGGAAGGTTGTACCACGAGGGAGCCCCTTGACTTGAGCTAGTCTTGCTAGTTGCCTTAAGTAGGGAGAGTACTCATGGTGCCCATACACAGTGCATTGAAAAGTACTATATGACATAGGCCAGGCTCCATATGGTGTAGTATCGCTATATATACAGAGAGAGAGAGAGAGACCACAATAGTGTTGCTTGGGCGTTTCTTGCGCTTGTGGTTATTATTGTTGTTGTTGTTGTTCAATTTTCGATTTATTTTCATGAAGTGCACAATTTAAGCACAATTGCACCTCCCATTCTGGGGGGACATTATGCGCATATTGGGCCCATCTGCTTGGTCGGGTTTTTTATTCGGGGTCGTAGGGGTGTTCTTGAGGGATGAATATACCAACAATGGTTGATTCGGACGGTAACAAGTAAGAGCATAGGTGCATGTCGGCACCGTTGTGGGGATTTGGTTTCCGGGACAAGGGCTTGCAATCACTGCCCGCGAAGTCAAGGACGCATTGCGCATACACAAGAGGCGCCATGTGCTCGACCACTACGGGTGTTCTGCCAAAGGCTTGCTCATAGTTGCGGAAGCCAGGCCCGGTGCTGTAGCAGCCGTCTTGGAGCTGCTAGCCTGCAGTGAGCCAGAAATGCAATCCATTGTAATCCAGGGCAGTGTCAAAGCAAAGAAGCCAGGCGCCGTACCACCGAGTAAGGTCCGCACAATTTTGCCACTGCCGGTAGTCCTCAGCACAATCGATGCAATAGTCGCCGGCCATATGACCATACAGATTGATGCATATGCTGCCACCCTTCCGCATCCTTTTTTAGAATGCGCACGCAAGCACCGCCAAGTGTTGGATGCTGTCTTCCCTCTGAGTCTTGTCATCGAGAAGGGATTGGACGAGATGTCAGGGGCTTGCATCGCACAGTCTGACATCAAGCAATATTATGGCCACCTTTCAGCTCTCAAGATTGGTCGATGGCTAGCCCGCAGGCCTGGCTGCTCAGGCCTTGCTTCAACCTTCGTCCGCATCCACAGCTCACCACAAATTTGGCTCAGAGTTGGTTCTGGCACTGCGACCTTCAGCAAGAGGTGCATAGGAGTGTACACAGCATCTCGGTCAGCTGCCGCTGCTGGGCGGATTCCTTTGCTTGATGTTGCAGCAGCTCGTGTGCACTACTGGGCCACGCAATGCTACTCACGAAATGGGTGCCAGTGCGCATTAGCAAGTTTCGTGGACAATCTCATCTCCACTGGGCCGTCGCCAGAAGAGGCCATCAACATCCTGGAAGATTGTGCCTCCAACCTGGCTTCCACATGGGAGCTGAGCATTGGAGCTGATTCGAAGGAGTTCATGGTGTGCCGTGGCTATCAGCACGACCATGTTGTGCCCGACGGTTGGAAGATGCAGCGATCCTTCTGCACCTTGGGCCACCGAATCGATGATGATGCGGGCATTTCCACCTGCTTCGAGTATGTAGCAGCTGCCATGTTCAGGTCCTACTATGGTAATGCATCAAAGGGTCTGCGCCGATCCAGCAAAGCTGCCAAGCTCCGTTTCTTGAAGAGCAGTGTGCAAGGCATAGCTCAGTTCCGGTGGTCGCGCTGGCCTTTCCAGAGAACCTATGCGAAGAGACTCGATGGGATACAGAGGAAGATGCTGGCCCACATGTTCAACATAACGCCACACCAAGGTGAGCCTTACGATGCATTCGTACAGCGGCGCCATGTCCACTCCGGGCATCTGGCATCGCAATGTGGCAGATTCAGTCAGGCATGGGCGGGCAGCCTATTATCATGGAGTGCCCATGTCAACAGAAGGCATGACACAGGCACGTGGTCAGCCGCAATTCTCGATTGGCACAACACTACATGGCTGACGCAGCGCAGACTCTTGCATTCGTCTGCCAACGAGTCTCGCACCCAGACCCGTGCCTACAGAGGATGTGTGCAAAAACGATGGGAGGAGTCGCTGGATGAGGCTGGTCAGGTTGCAATTTAACTAGGATGCAGCACAGTGTGGGTACATAACGTGTATATACTGTCTTGCAGTAGCTTTTTTCAGCACATCAGACACACAAGGACACATGATATCCGGGGGTGCTCAAACGCCCCAAAAGAAAAAGAAAAGAAGAATTTGGTTTCCAGTTTATGCCATCTCGCAGCGGCTGTTTTTAGAGACTCTTCCACGGCTTCGCACTCCTGTATCGATTCCCACTCATTCCACCATCACCACTGGGTCCCCTGTTCCCATTCCTGACTGTTCCAGTCCATAACCGCCGCATTCCCGGCCACTTGCATTCCCAACACCACCTCCCAAGCAAAGAATGAAATATATTGTAATACATTGCATTGCATAGTATTTGTCTGAGGTGTGGGTTAGGTCTGAAGGTCCGCATGTTGCTTGTTGCCAAGAGGCAGCTCAATGCAGCGAAGAAATCCGTGTCTTCCACGGAGTCCTCCTTGCAGGACGGTTGCAGTGCTAAATTGTATTGGTCTCAGGGGCCAGCTTGTTCGACTACGAAGTTTGTAGTATCATATATGCGTGGTTGATTACACGAATAAATAAAGCGAGGAAAATTCAACACATGACAATGCATGATGCTTAAACGAAATTAATCGTAAATGGCAGAGAAAAAAACAGGAAATAGATACACACTGATTAATTGCATAGTGCTGTTCATACCATGCAATTGACGTGGCATGTATGGCTCGAGAACCGAATGATGCACAGAAACATTAAAATATGTACAGATTGGGTGGTTCCTTGGTTCATGCGAAAGCAGTTGCAAAAGTCTCAGTTGCTATCACACGAAGTATGTGATCGGCACAGTTACAAATCAACAAGGCTACTCAGCTTCACTTGTGCAGCGATGTGCAGTCACAAACGGTATCTACATCATAGCGGAAGGCAGAAACTTCGCGTATCACCCATTCTCCAGCACGACTATTGAGAGCCGACCATGTGGCTGGCTTTCACACCAAGACCTGCTGGTTCACTGGATACCCTCAAGAGGTTGACGTCATTGTTTTTTGTGGCACTGTGGTTGTTCTACTTTGTTCTTCAGAGGAACTTGTTGGACCCATTCTAAACTCTTCCTCAGTCCGGCGATTAGCAAACTGAACATTGAGTTTCCATTCAAACCTGTCATGTTGTTTGACACGACCTAGGCTATAGTTGCTCAAAATCATTATTCAAAGTGGAGAGCAAAGCCGGGGGCTGTGTAAGCAGGAGTTGCGCATTCAACCTATCAGGGCAGTGGTTTGTATTGTTGTGCGGAAGTAATTGCGATTTTGCATACTTATGTTCGGGTTTGTGAGTTCGAAATGGTGGAGCATGATCCGTTGATGTTGCCTTGAGTCCTTGACTCTAGATAGGTGTGCTTGAGATATGCATGGGATGTGCTGTGATGTCTGATGATGTGATATATGTTTCGCCTATGACGCATTGATTGCTATCTGTACGATTCACCAGCTCCCTTTTCGCTCGCAGGAGGTGCAGGCCAAACTTAGCAAGGCACCCAAGCCCGCTGCCGGAGTGGAGTTGTCGCGTGCCGACAGGCACCAGATGCAGTGAGACTGTGTGGCATACCATACACCAACTTATGCCGATGTTAGAGTGGCCATGTCTTGCAGGGTCCATATTAAGATCAGACTTTGGGAAATGAAAACCGTATGACAAGTAGACCAACATGATTACACTTGCGCTCAAAATGTTGCCAGTTGTATTTATATCCTGTGATCGCTGTGATTGCTCGATGTGCGGTATGTATATGTCATCCGCAGACCATAATATGGACAGATTTGGAATATGCCACAGACAGAGAGAGCTTGGGCTGCCCGATCTCGACCTTGTTTGTCGTGTGATCTTGTTATTTCCTATACCTATTTGGTTTGTTTACTTGAAGCCGTATTGCATTACGTGTTGTTGTGTGATGCAGTATATATTGTAAGATGTTGTCTAGCATTGTTCAAGGTGTCTTCCTTTCGCAAGTGTTGTCGTCGTCAATGCCGGATTGGATGGTAAGTTATCCCAAACAAGTGCATATTGTGCAAACACCCAGAGCACATAAGAATGGAGACAGCAAATTGCATCGGTTTCTGTGCACATATGGAGAGGTATCCCGCCTGACATAAATAAGCAATAATACTTATAGTAACACATCAACAGCCGGTACATGTACATATTCATACATGTTCGTCGATTTTGAATGGACCTGCACGATTTTTTATTACCTAATATATATATATATATATATATATATATATATATATATATATATATATATATATATATATATTATATATATATATACTGTATATATATATTTGTCTTTGATATGCATTTGTATCTATTATATTTGTGTATTTAACGTTTTGTTGTTTTTACACTCATGCGAGTGGAGTTATGGTTAAAACTGTGATATCCTAACCTCAGCGGCGACTGGGGTCCTTTGCTGCTCGCATGTTCAAAAAACAAGAAAGTACACTGGACATGAGTGTAGTGGTTCTCCAATTGTGTACGCACATCGGTGCATCCCGTGCTTCCTTGCCGAAGCTACAGACGCATTTCCTCACAAGTGTTGTATGAGATTTTGGCATCAGCAGACTCCCCGACTTCACAGGCCATAAAGCTGGACGGCAACGACCGAAGAAGACCGAAAACAGGAGATCCCCGCAGATCATGAGGGAAGCCCACGAGAGCCCCAAAGAGCGCGGTGATAAGGAGGCACAAAACAAGGCTGAAATAAGAAAAAACAACCGCATATTGGGCAAACAACAAAAGCGCAATGCTTTCTTACAAGTCCAAACACAACACACAGGGGTTGCAACGCTCATTACAACCTAAACACGACGTCGATTCACCCACACACACACCTCCAAGCAATGATATCATTAGGTTGTTTTCGCTACCCCAGGCCCGCAGGCCTCCATCGAAAAAAGTGGAATTGGGATACATTCAGGTTCTATTATATTTGGCTTGGTTCAGACGTCGCGAGCTCTGTAGTTGATTTGGTTGCTTTTGTAGTGAGGTCGCTTGGCGAGCTCTGTTGTCTTGGGGCCTCGCTTACATTTGTTACTTATGCATATGTTTTTGCATACCCATGTTGGCTCAAGGGCTCCAAATCAGGATTCCTTTCCTCTTCAATTGCACCGGCATTCCGCGATCTTGCCAAGCATTTGGGAATCATGATCGGCAGTGGATTGAGGCGTACCCTCGGGCTCACCGCCCGCCGTCTTTCGGCTCCTCAGGCGGCCCCTGCCTTCAGGGCTCCGGTGCTCGCCCAGTCTTGGGCCACAGGCCGACCGCTCGTGAGGCCCTTCAGCGCTCTCATCAAGACTCCATGGCAGCAGTTTGCAGCCCGGCATGCAGTGGCACCAGTCACCAAATGTGCAGCACCACAGGCAGCACCCATTGCTCAGCCTGTCGCCACCAAGGCCGCTGCCGAGGCCGGCGCGTCTGTGGATGCCATCCGTGAAAGCGGCATGATCTTCGAGATCGGCATCACCTTCACTCTCTCGCACTACATCCACATCTTCCAGAGCTTGGCGCGAGGCCTCTTCCAGTCCTTCCGTCCTTTGCTGATCCTCTATGTCTTCTCGCACATCTTGAAGGCTGTCTTCTTCATTATGGGTGCTCCATTGTGGTTCTCCTTCTACTCGATCTGGATGTTTGAGGTCGGCTATGGTCTGTTCCAGTGCTTGCTTTCTTTGATCTTCATTGGCACCTTCTACGGCAACCTCCTCATGCCCCGTGTGCGCCCCACAATGACTGCATTGGTGAAGCAGCAAAAGGAGAAGTTGGCACGGGCGGCGCAGATGCTGATGTAAACCGAACAAGAAGAGGACTTTGGTTGGGCAGTGCGCTTTGTCTGGAAAACTTGCGAAGCTTGCAGCTTTGAGAGGTGCGAGGGCAGCTGTTTTTTGAAAGGTCCACTGGTTGCGAGGGATCTTGTATCAGTCTTGGAGTTTGTGGCCTGTACATGTCCACAGCGTAGACCCTAAGTACACACATCAAAAGTGAATTCATCACTTTAGAACTTAACAGTTTAATGATATTATATGTGCGCTGGGGTCTACGCTCTATAGCCCACCGTTGTGTCATTGATTGGCGTGCAGTGGCTTTGAGTAAAACAGAAGAACACAGTTTTGCACAAAATGTTTTCGCTGCAGGCCCCATTCAGCCCGAACTCAAGGCCCCATGCAGCCCGAAATCATGGCTTTCCCCTGTGCCTCCGCCTCTCTTGCGCTTGTTATCCTTTGGAGTGGGCTCTAGGAATGCACCAGGCACTTAGCAGCTTGCTGGCGTTTTCTGAATCAAATTTTGAGGAAGTTGAAATTTGTAGCTATAAGCACATCCGTCTTAGCTTGCACATTCATGTTTGCTTGATCAGGGTTGCTGTTTGGGGAATCCTTGAAGCAATTTTGAGCTCGACAATTACGAACATTGTGTTGCACTCCTCACCCCCAGCTGGAAGCGGCTGGGCACATAATGCATGCTACCAGTCTCAAGAAGCATGCATGTGGTCAAGAACATCTCCACCAGACACGGACTCGCACCAATCTCACATGGAAGACATTTTCACCTCCCCTATACCCTACTGCAGAATTGCTAACACCTACATCAGGTTGTACCTGGAAGGATTTGAACATGGATCAAACAATTGTACTAGTATTCATCGATTAGTGCAGCAATAGCTTCGCCTTGCGTTGGCACGATCATCGTGGTGAGTTGCGATGGCAACGGCTACAATCCATGGTTTGCATCGTGACCCTGATGGCTATGGCGGTGACAATGATGATGGCCACGACGATGACGATGTTGATGATTATCATGGCGATCGTGATGGGGATTATGATATGTGGATGTCAAAATTATATTTAAAAAGGGTTTGGCTCAAACTAGGCGCTACTCTTAGTGCACCCATCGCCTTTCCCTTGTAGTTGTTGGCGCCCGATGCCATGTTGCCGAGAATCACATACCTCCTTTGCGGAGCCCTCATATTCATTGTGTCTGGAGTCGGCTTGCTGGCGCAGAGGTGAGTGCGATGCTAATATTATTTCCACTTGCCTTCGGCCTCCCCGCCACCGTGCCGTTAATGCAAATACGCAAACACACCAACACTCAATTGCACAAACACAAACACAAAAACACAAACAAACAGGCCCAGAGGGACCCAAAGCGAGCCCCAAAGGCACCCAAAGGCAGCCCAAGGCCAAAGACCCCCAATGAATCCCACGGAGGCCAGAATGCGATGCTGGTGAGAAAAACTTGGTGTATTGGCCGCCATTTGCAGAAAATCGACACACGTATGCAGCGAACTCGCTGGTTTCATTTTCGGAAAAATGCCACGCGGAAGAACTGCAAATGCCCGGAAATGCCAGTGCATGGGGTGGGCCCCTGGCCCTTGAAAGAAATCAGAAAACTGTCAAACCACCAGGCATTAGGATCACTCCCTCGGTGCCTCGCAGCACGGTTGCAGAATATGCAAAAGTCGACAATCCATAGTATGTACTATCTGAGCGTAAATGAATCAATAACCTGGCTGATAACAAAGCACAACCAGACAACTACGATTGTTCTTATATGTTTAGTTAGTTGAGTGCCTAATTGCATTTGTCATGTTGTTTGCATGGTGAGGACTTTCCAAGTGCCTTGTGGCTCATTTTGTGCCAATGAAGTTGTCTAGGTGTTGATGATCTGTCCTGCATACCAATCTGTGTTGTTTGTTGCATTGTATTTCTGAATATGTACCTGATTATGTGTGGCATGTCGGCGTGGGACCACCTTGATTAAAGATCCATGAATTGTGTAAGCGCTACCATTACCCTTATCTGACAAATTAAGATTTCCGTAGCGAATACTCAGCCGAGGCGACAAAATGTGAAGTTGGGAAAGGACTCGCCATAAAATATGCGTGCAACATGTCTGCGAAATATGTGTTGGTTTCGAGGCGCTTGCAAAATCCGAAGATTAAGAATACAAATGAGTAGTTGGCCAGAGGGAGTTGTGTGGTTTTTGCTGGGAGGAAGGGTATTGTTTCCGTTTCACATGTGGGTCTGCTTCAAAGGTATTTATATATTTTTTACCTCCGGACCCCCAAACCCCACACCCCAAACCGTTTTTTATTTATTTCATGGTTTCTGCTCAATTCGCGTGTATGTATGGCTTTCGCGTGGAAATTCTGTGCATACATCAGCTCTTAATTGTGAGGACTCCTGATTCCGGAACCATCTCGTGCCCAATTTCGTCAAAAGTACCATTGCGGCATTTTTCTTTGTGTCCAGACCCTTAAACAAATTTATATTTGTTTGAACATCTAATGCTCATTCACATATATGAATCATATTCAGATTGTTAGACTCAGAATGTATAACAGCAATTGTTTGCATCCCATCAATTAACAACAATTGGGTTTGTCAGGTACCAGTATGTGTTTGTCATTTGTTATTGCAGGGGGTTTGTTCTAAACTCCTAGCTGCCGGTGTAAGTGAGGTGGCCACTTTAACGGGACCCGCAGGACCCAGGGATGAATTCCCGGAGATGGTTTTGGATGCAGGCGCATTGTGACACATTTGCTTGGACATGGACTTCCGGTTTAGGTCCCAAAACAGCCCACAGCCCAAGGCGCGCCAAAGGGACCCAAGGGCAGGCCAAAGGGAAGCAAGTGCGTGCTAAACTCGACCCAGGGGCAGACAAGGACACCCCAAAGACTCTAAAAGGACGCCCCAGGGACTAGAAATCTATGCCAAAATCCCGCTCAAACACCAAAGCGACTAGAAATGAATTGGGGAAACAAAGAGAAAATCCTAGGCATACTCAACAACTGGTAGAGCAACGAAAACATGCCCACGGAGATGTTCAGAGCTAGTGTGGTACTTATATACAAAAAAGGAGATGCCAACAAATACGGAAACTACAGACCGATCTCGCCACTAAATTCATTATACAGATGATTTGCAGCAGCACTCCAAAAAATCTCGACCCAACTAGAGCCACATCTACAGGAAACACAATATCGGTTCAGAGAAAATAGAGGAACAGTTGATGCCATATACTTAATACGAAGGATAATGGAATATGGTGGACAACTACCAACACACTGCTTGTAGAATTACTAGACTGGGAGACAGCATTCGGTAAGGTAGGCAGGGAAGGAGTATACCAGGCACTAGACGGGCTAGAAGTCGACAACAAACTTATCAATTCAGTAACAAGGCTTTGCCAAACACACACAATTCAACAGGAGCCTAGATGGACATACCTCAGACTGGAAAACAAAGGAGACAGGAATAAGACAAGGATGTCCACATTCGCCATACCTATTTTTAGTGGTAATGACAGCAAGGTTCAGAGACATACACTACAACATGTTAGAAGGCATGGCAAGACATAGAACACCATGAGCAAGCTCCGATGAAGTAGATTATGCAGATGACACCATCTGTATGGAAACAGACACAACAAAACCAAACAATATCTTGAAGAAATCGTACACGAAGGCAAGACATATGGAATGCGACTAAACAGGAAGAAATGTGAAGCAGTAACCAATAAACCCAATAGCAACATACAAATCCGAGACGGCACAAAACACCAGCAAACATACGAAGTTAAATACTTAGGATGCATGCGAAATCAAAAAGGAAACACCAGGACATAACTAAGTAAGGTAATCAGTAACACAGCAATCACAACGACAGCAGTTGCCCAGCTAAATTCGAATACTAGTAGCTACCGCAGTACTTAGGCGCAAGGTACTCTTTGGCATTGAATCAGCTCAGATCAATGAACCAGACCGTCGAAACCTAGAAACATTCCAATAACAAACATTGCGGATATATTAAGAATGAAAACGGTACGTGTAAGAAGAGAAACACAAACACCAAAGTATACCAAGAAGCAAACATAATATTAGCAGAACTACCCGAAAACTTCAAACAAGCAACGAACACCAGAGAAATAGTAACCTTTAAACATGCATGCAGACAAGCCAGAAGACATAACATGGAAACAAATAATACAGGCCAAAAGATATATCGCAAACACACTCACATTCCAAACATGCCTCCAAACATGGAAATACCCAGGAAGGAGAATAGAGAGACCCAAAACAGAATGGGCAATACAAACCCCAACCCAAATGTGGCAAGGCATGAGAAGCAATGAGGAAGGAATGAGGATGAGAGCGTTCAGAGAAAGGGACACAGCAATAAAATAATGCATAAGCAGGTCCATGTTATCCAACCAGTAAACACCCTGCTGGCTTCAGTTTTTTTCTGAGAGGCAGGCGCACAACCTGCTAGTGGGCCTAATGGTTTTTCCATTGGCATTCTCAGACTATTGAAAGTATGCAGGAACAGCTACCGGCCCGAACATCTGAGAGACCAAACCTGATGGCAAATAAAAAATATACATGGCAGCTTGAATTAGGCTACCATCTACTGGCTAGTTAGAGCATACTTCTTATACGATTCCTTGGACGATCAAGGCCAGTCATGGAGGGAGCTAACTGTGCACAGTGTTTGGCACGAAGGTTAGCACTGATTTATAGCAGGCCTGAAAGCATCCGCAAAGCGGAGATATAACAGGGATCTCATGTGCGGTCGCGCACGAGAACTAGCCATAGCAAAAAACAGAGATAGCTAAATAAAAATCACAACAGGACGGGCGCATTACCGGTTGTTGTTTTTGTGCTGCTCTGCTCTGGCGGGGCTAGCGGTTGGATGGAAGCAGGATTGCGGCGGGACGCACGAGCGGACGGCCCATGTTTTTCTTTGTATTAGTGATGCTGATGTGGTGCCTTAGCATCTCGTTGGCTTTTGTTGACGTACTTGTTGATTGACTCACTGAACCCTGTATTTCTCTCTCTCTCTCTCTCTCCCTATATATATATGATATATGTTCATACACACAACTATGGTTGTGTGTATTGATGCATATATGTTTATGTTTGTGTTGGATTTTCTTTGACATCATGGTGGGCGATCCTTGTCAACGAGAGGGCTACTGCACTCGCTGAGGAGAAGGCCTTACAAGCTGGGAGGCGCCTCGCGAAATTCTCGGAGGAGTGCTCGGCCGAAAAGAGCGAGCTCTGTAAGTTAGTATACAGTACACCATATATAGAGAGAGAGAGAGAAAGAGAGAGAGAGAGAGAGAGAGAGAGAGAAGTACTAAGTTCAAAACAAAACGCTCAAAGGTTCTGATTTGCCTTGCGCACACATATTGGCCCGATGTGTAAAACGTGAATGATTGTTCAATGTAAAGCTTGGGAAACACTAGCACGGCATGGAACAAATGCTGGCCCATACAACCCATGATTCGGTATGGCTCCCACACAGTGGCACACACCCCTAACGTAAAACATTCCTCGACGTGGCATGTAAACAACGACATCTCGTAACACATAAGATATTCCGTTGCATGACCCAAATAAAACCTTGCGGGAGTGCATTGTAATCTAAGCATATATATACAGTATAAATATAAATATATATATATATGTATTTATATATTTATACCGGTATATATATATATGTATTTTTCTTTGTTTTGTTATTTATGACTATGACTAAAAGCAAAGTTGGAGGACCCTGTTTTGCAAACATCTATCATTGCTGTTAGCGGACGCTTCAAAAGATATGTTTCGAGATGCTTTCGCTGCATGTGGGTCATATGATGTTGCAGATGGTCGACAATTAGCGCAAATTGTTCACCTGTGGTCGCCAATGGTCAAGCAGATGTCACAAATAACGATGTGCTTTGCACATGGCCCCACATTTTGTCGAACCCCAAAACATTTGAAGTGATATTATACCATTGGCAATAGCATTTCAAGGCAATGGTTGTAATGCCACCCTACGAAACAAACCACATCAAAACTACTACACGATTGCATTACATTTGTCAATTGTATGAAAAAGATCCTGAGCCAGGCTTGACGAATTTGTGGGATCTTGGCCCGGTCCATGTGTTTGCATATTGTTAGATGTGTTGCATCTAGTGCTGATCGGTTTTGCACATGGCACGCATTGCTCATATGTTGTTCAAACTTGGTGTATATTGTGATTCGTCGTTGTATTTCGTCACACCATTTCATATATATTTTTGTGCTTCATTGTGAGTTCGTGGAATCTTACAAGGCAAGCTGGAACTGCAGCGGAAGACTTTACGAGAGCTCCTGGAAACGGAACCTTTGGTCGTCCTTAGTCTTGTGTTCAGTATTGATATATACATATGGAGAGAGATAGAAGTGCATATATTACGTTCGACTTTTGTATGCGTAGGATCAGCAGGCATTGTGTGAGCCTGCGTATTATGTGACCGTGGCTGATCACAGCCAAGGTACCATAATGTCAGGAGACCTCTAGCCCCGTGGAGATTGGTTTATTTAAATCCAGACGAAGACCTGAGTCACCTTTGCAAATATCCCGTTGCTAGCACAGTCGAGCATTTCTGGCGGGGGGGTCAAGGATGGAGTACAGAATCAGAATTTAAGTATCGAGGGCGTTTATGATATGTGTCTGATATTGCTAAACTCATTCTGTTGATTCATTGATACTTCAGTTGCGTCAGTGTAGTTAGGTATATGTGACAACGTGTGTTGATATTTCTTTGATGCACATATATATATATATATATATATATATATATACATATATACTAGTGTGTATATATATACATCATCTGTTGCTTTTATGAAAAGGCGCTGTGAGCTCAATCCAGGAGGGCTTCGCCCAGACCGCCGCGCTAGGAGTTTCAGTGCGAAGCGAAGGTGGATTTACAACGAAGTTGCAGCGGAAGTGAGCATATGCGGTACCTGTGCAGCGGATTTGAAGCGATATTGAAGCGAAAGTCAGCATATGCGGTGCCTGTGCAGCGGATTTGGTGCGAAAGTGAGCATATGCGGTACCTGTGCAGCGGATTTGAAGCGACATTGAAGCGAAAGTCAGCAAATGCGGTACCTGTGCAGCGGATTTGGTGCGAATGTCATCATATGCGGTGCCTGTGCAGCGGATTTGAAGCGACATTGAAGCGAAAGTCGGCAAATGCGGTGCCTGTGCAGCGGATTTGGTGCGAAAGTCACCATATGCGGTGCCTGCGCAGCGGATTTGAAGAAGTCGGCGGCAAGGGCGCGGCACCTCTGGGGCGCTGGTAAAACACACATTTTCATCGAAAGTGAGCGTTTTACCCAGGCGGGAGCACCGTTTGTTCGAAAACCGGCTCGGTGGGGTGCCCTTAAGTGACTTTACAGTCACTTTACATTTACAATGTAATTGAACAGAGTTGTAAAACTGCCTCCCGCTCAACACGCCGTTAACACTATGCTAAAGCATAGCGCGGCGGATTTTACAGGCTACGCCTCTGCCGCCGACCCTAATCTTAGATTCTTGGAGAGTCAGAGGCCTGGAGGCTCAGATATCAGCCTGGAGAGTCAGATTGCAGCCTGAAGGCTCAGACTGCAGCCTGGAGGCCGAGGTTGCAGCCTGAAGGTGCAGATTGCAGGCTGGAGGCTCGGATTGCAGCTTGGAGGGTCAGCTGGGTGGCCCTTTGGAACCCCAGGGTGCCATTTGGAACTCCACAGGTGGCCATGTGCAGCTCCAGGTGGCCATTTGGAGCTTCAGGATGTAATTTGAAGGTCGCGGTGTCCATTTGAAGCTGCAGGTGGGCATTTGGAGCTCCAGGTGGCATTTGGAGCTCCAGGTGGCCATTTAGAGCTCCAGCTGGTCATTTGGAATTCCAGGTGGTCGTTCGGAGCTCCTTGTGGTCGTTTGGAGCTCAAGGGTGCCATTTGAAGCTCCAGGTGGCCATTTGGAGGTCCAGGTGAGCATTTGGAGCTCCAGGTAGCCGTTTGGAGCTGCAGGCGGCCATTTGCAGGTCCAGGTAGCCATTTGAAGGTCCAGACGGCCATGTGGAGGTCCAGGGTACAATTTGGAGGTTCAGGTGGCCGTTTGGAGGTCCAGGTGGCCGTGTGGAGCTCCAAATGGCCATGTGGAGCTCCAATGTGGCCGTGGGGGTTTGGCGGCCTGTGGCCCCCTGTGGCGGCATGTGGCGGGATCCTCCTACCCCCGGGGGGGATGGGGGTTTGGCGGCCTGTGGCCCCCTGTGGCGGCCTGTGGCGGGATCCTCTTGACCCAGTAGAAACCTTTACTCGAAGAATCCAAGAATCGAAGGATCCAAGATCGAAAAATCCAAGAATCCAAGAATGGATCCAAGAATCCTGGCTGGGCTAGCTGACTTGTTGACTAGGTGAACTGGAGGGTTGAGGCCTGGCTGTGTTAGCTGACTGGCTGACTAGCTGATGGAGAAGAAGTGGAGGACTGCAAAGGCATTTCACACGCTCGACGCCAGGAGGGTCGGCGGACTTCATGGTTGTGCGGCCATTGTGCCGAAAAGTATGCTTCCTCCATCTCTCATTTAGTATTCAATGGGTGGCAGGGGGGTTATTAATGGGGGAGTCTATTATTGCGCAACTAAAATTCCAAAAATGTCGCCCCACTCCGTCAATTACAACGGAATTAAACATCTTGAGGGTGGGTTGATTATTCCCGCGGGGGGAGGGGGAGGGGGCGAGGATATTATTCCGGGGTGGAGCGGACGAAAAAGGCACATGTTTGTTTCGTTTGCTTGTAAAATTGTCGCTTTTCATTTGGCAATTCCATTCTCACAATTCGTATGTGGTTGATTCTTTCAACCACAAGACCAAGCATTGCCTTTGTTGTGGTTGGGTTGTGCATGCGAATCTTTGGACTCGATTTTTTAAATTGTTGATGACATTGGTAGGGACCCTGTCTATGTACTCAAAGTTAAGGCTCATACCAAACTGCATGAGGGCATGACCCAGTATGAGAAACTTTGCATCATAGGCAATGACCTGGCTGACAAAGGGGCCAAGGCTGGTGTTGAATACCACCCGGCCAATGACACCCTTCGTGAGCACATCAAGAATTTCAGGCTCTCGTTCAGAGCCGTCGGCAAGTTTATGGTCAAAGCTTGCCTGGCTGGGTTTAAGGCCCGGCCCAAATTCGAGAAGAATGCTCGGTTTCAATTGAGTGACCCTTCCCCTAGGCCTTTAAAGAGCCACATTCCTTTCATCAATTTGGAGAGTGGTCGGAACTAGTGCAGGGTTTGTTTTTTTTCCTCTGCCAACATTTTGAAAGGAAAATGCCGCTTTGCTGCTCAGACCTCTATGCATTGCATGTGGACTGTAGGCCCTTTTACTTTTTGCTGCGATTGTGGGGCCCATACCAGGGTCTCCCTTCGCAAGCTCGCCCTGAGTTGTCCCAGAAAGGTGACCACCCTTGCCATGGGGCATGCCTTAGTTAGGTCTTTTGAAGCAAGGGTTTCATCCAACTCTTGGCTATTTTATGGGGATTCCTGCCCCTGTGGCTCATGATGTTTTGCCCCGGCTCCCTGTACAGAAGGGCAGTGATTCTGAGTCTGACTGAATACGGCCCTGAGCCGGGGTTCGCGTGAAGAGACCGAAGCCGCGACCGCACACAGCAAACAAAAACAAAAACGCTTTTCATTTGGCAGTGCATGGGCACTAGCCTCCTTTTATCCAGAAGGACTTCGCCCAGACCGCCGCGCTCGGAGTTTTAGTTCGAAGCGAATGCGGAACTTAAGCGACATTGAAGCGAAAATCAGCATAGGCGACACCCGTGCAGCGGATTTGAAGCGACATTGAAGCGAAAGTCACCATATGCGATGCCTCTGCTTCGGATTCGAAGCGACGTTGAAGCGAAAGTCAGCAAATGCGATGCCTGTGCATCGGATTTGGAGCGAAAGTCAGCATATGCGATGGCTGTGCAGCAGATTTGAAGTGACATTGAAGCGAAAGTTAGCAAATGCGATGCCTGTGCATCGGATTTGAAGCCAAAGTCAGCATATGCAATACCCGTGCAGCGGATTTGAGCAGGCACGGCGGTGGGGGGCAAAAGTGTGTGTTTTACTTTGGCGACAGCAAACTTTGATTGAAAACACGGCTCGGCGCAGCCCCCTTAAGTGACGCTACATTAATTTTACATTTTACAATGTAATTTTACAGGTTTTTGAACAGTTAGCGGTTCCCAACACGCCGTTACCGCTGTGCTACAGCACAAGCGTGGCGGATTGGCAGGCTGCCGCGCTGTGGAGCTTGATGTCTGCATGATTGAATCAAAATTTACACTGGATCATTGTTGGACGGCCTAGCTCCAAATAGCTAGCGGAATAAACTTCCTGGCTGGTTGGCTTGGTGGGCTGGCTGATTGTCTTGGCTGGTTTGGGATCCCTGGGGAGGACCCTGCTTGGAGTAGTGATTCTGAAGACTTGTTGTGCAATCGTACGGGGGGCCACATGACCTCGTCTGTGTGGTCCCTGCTACGATTGCACCAGTAGTTTCCAGAATCAATGCGTGAAGTAAGTTTCTTCACCTTTTTACACATTTCTGGATGTGGAGGGTGCCTGTGGGGACGAAGTCCTGGATTTGGCGGGCCCGGGGGTCGGGCAGCCTGGGGCAGCCTTGAGCGGCCTGGGGCAGCCTGGGGCATCTCGAGTCCTTGACCCTACAGAAATGGAATGCTAGAAAGGCTGGCGGCTGCAGGGTGGAAGCTACAGGCTGGAATGCTAGAATAGCTGGAGGCTGTAGGATCCGAGGCATTGTGAGAGGTCTTTTCTAGCCTGACGTCTCACATGCTTCGGAGAGCTCGGCGGAGTTTTGCGGTCTGCCAAGAAGCGAACCGTGGCTTTCGGGAGCGCAACAAAACATTGAATTTGCAACCCCCGGCGGAGAAGGAGTTGTGAGCTGATTGTCATGGGTGTGCAGCCGTCGTGCCGAAAAGTCTCCCTCCGTCTCTCATTTAGTAATTACTGGTCGGGAACAAATAAATAGCACACAGGGCGGTACTCAACGTGCTATCTACTCAGTTCCTTTCCAAAAGTGCATTGGCTGCAAGTATATGCAAGTATGGGTGCAATTATGAGCACACCTAAAAGAAGGTTCTTTAGTTAGTCCCAGCCGTTGTTTCCCCACTCTTCCCATGAATTCGCAACAATTGAAATCTGTAGTGCAATGCATGCATGTAGCTCCAAGTTTGTAATACATTGTACATGGAAGGATTGGAACATTGCTACGGGCACAAAATGTGGAACACGCACAATGCGCAAGAAAAAGCATGTACCGTTCATTTTTATGCAGATGAATCAGATGATGCTCGCATTATATGAACAGTTCACTTACATGTTAAACACTTGTGGCTATATGCGCAAGTTACTCACATCGTGATGCACATATCTTTGAACATAGTCCCCAACCCCAGTTGTTGAACCTATCTGACTGATGCAGAAACAGTTTAAACAAAACAAAAAAATATATATATATATATATACACATACATATTTGCTTTGAGATTTGCCACTGGTCAAGGAACGTAAGGAGAAAGCAGAGCTTCAGCAGCAATTCACGGAGTTGCAAAGTAAGTTTTCCAAAGAGATCGCTGTCTGGGCTTCCTCGCAGGCCGAGTGGACCAATTGGACGACAAGGTGCGGCACATAGTGATTCATGAACCGGATAATATACAAACGCACACAGATGACTATCGATACATGTGTTGATTCATATCGAACACTAAACACTTGTCAAATGTGTTGAGTTCTAGACCCTAGCCGTCGAACACCAAACTTCACAATAGTTATCCGAAGAGTTGCCTCGCGAATCCGGCAGTTGTTATGGGGACCTGGCTCCAAACACCACACCTTATACAAAGTGACGGCATGCTTCGTACAACCCACAGGGAAGGGCCTCAGGAGACCCACAAGCGCGTGAGGCCAATCAGCGACTCCATGTTTGAAGGAAAAAATGGCTTGTTCGGATTGCGGTTGAGACGTGTAAGGCAAGAGGGGAAACACACACACACACACACACCACATTGGGGTGGCAGGCCGTGGCTGACCTCACGGGCTGAACAGCTTGTGCTTGTCAAGATGTGGAGCGCAGTCGACTGCAACCACTTTTCTGGGGTGGCAGGCATTGCTGAACCGCCCTTGCGTTTGCATGAGCTGAGCGCCTTGCCTGTCAAAAACACGGGTAATGCCCATGCGTCTGCGAACGAGCGCTCCCAACAAAAAAACACACACATTCCACCCACCCGACAATCAATGACATAGGTTCACAGCAAAAACAATTACAGTGATGTTGTTGGCCACGGGGGCCTCTAGTTGAAAGGAGTTGCATGACCGTTTGATAGTCATTTTTGTTTTGTTCAACAGTGTGGGTGTTGTTTGTTTGGGTGTTGTGTCCATTGATTTCATTTTGTTTATCAATGTGTCTAGTCAACTTCGTTTAGCATTTGTGTGTTGTCTTTCCAAAGACATGAGTTACGGAGTAACGCGATGCCTACCGCACAAAACGTGTTCAAACTGAGAGTGATGGTCGTATACAGATACCACAGCATGCCTTGAACATGCTTGGGGAACACACCGAGACATCTTATCGAAATCATCGACCGTCTCATTTATATAATATATGGTCATAGTTTCGAAATCCATCAAGCAAGACATCAACCATGTGTTGAAGTGTGCAACATATACAACAATTACGCAAATGACACTCGCACAGTTGTTGCCACAACTCATTAACACAATAATGTCAATGAATTTTTTCATTCCCACAACCATATTGTCAACAGGCCATACCCTGAAGTCTACGCATATGGGCAGTCCAGCGCCAAGACTCCAATCACAATCATTATAATATATATATATATATACATAAATATATAAATGTGTAGGTGTGTATATATAGACTGTATGTAGCTATCCCAGTGGGGTTGGAGAGGGCTTGCTTTTTCATATATTTCCCCCCCCCCCCTTTTATTTTTGTCGTCCGCGAAGAAGCGAACCTCGGCATTAGTAGGGAGAGCAAAAAACACGATTGTATATCATACCATGCATACATTTTCTCTATCATGCATTACTTATTGCAGTGTGTGTGTATGTTTCTAACATCATAATTAACTCGCACATCGTAATATTATTGCATATATACATAATACTTAAGCGTTACAAAAGTTTTCTTGGGTTCCCCAGAACTTCATAAATGTCAGACCTTCTACTATTAGGCACTATCTCTATAGTTCCTGGAATCCTTCGCTGGCAGGCAACTTCAAGTCCTTTTTGTTTCTCGAATTATTCAGATGTTTGTCATATGTTTGTTGTTCGGGATGGGCTCATGACAAATCCAGATCTTGCAAATGTCCATCTCTACCGTTGGGGTCTTGAACTATCCGGAATCACATGTCAACTACTAAAGCGAGTCAGGCAGAGAGGGGCAGCGCAAAGATGTTGACAATACTCGAGCCAATTGTCAGCACAAATTGAATCCGCAAGTCATTGCCAAAACACGATTGAGCGTCACACAAGTGTTCTTGTATTTCTAAAACTTCATAAATGTCAGACCTTCTATTATTAGGCACACTCTTTAACACTCCTTATAGTTCCAATGTTGGCAAGCAATTTCAAGTGCGGGATTTTGCAATGCTCCTATGTTCGTAAAATGTGTTGGTGCGGGATGAACTCATCACAAATCGGGATCTTGAGGATTCTTACTGTTACCGACGGGTTCTTGAGCCATCTGGAATTACACATATACTATTGAAGCGAATCAGTCAGAACGGAATCCCGCTACCACAGATCCATATCTGAACTTCGATCGGATTCTAGGGGGGAAGGGGGGCCTACAAACACACTTTTGAAATCCAAGGAACTTTCAGGACAGGGAAATATTATTTGAGGATATTCGCATAACTCATGGCATCATTGGGTTCCGGTGTGTGTGTGTGTGACAGGGATGGTTCCACGGGTCCGGCCCGGCTGATTTTGCATTAGAACTCCTGCGAACGCGGTGAATGCTGCGAACATTGCAAACATTAGTGAGCTCCCGCTTCAGAATAGGGCCTGAAGTTTTTGTGCGCAGACGGAATGGTTCAGAGCCCTATGTCTCAAAACCCTGGTGCCCACCGTTCCAATTTGGAAAACTGAAAAGTACGGGTTTTGTGAATGCAATACATGGTTGTTCTACTTGCACGAAACGATCAGTTTCAAAACATGCAGGCTCCGGACTTCGAGCCCAAGGCAGCCCCGGGCGCCCCGAAGGGGTCCACAAGGGTTAAAAAATCACCCAAAGGAAGCAAAAGCGAAAAGGAGTATTTTCATAACCCCCCGATGAACCACACAAGCGGCCGTTATGCTATATTGTTCAATAGCACGATGTGTATCTGTGTTATGATTGCATGTGTATAGATGCATTACGTATGTTGATGTAGTAATGCTATGGTTGACATTATATGTTTTATTTCTGTATATGTGTATATATACACATATATGTATACTATGTGTATACATATATATATGTATACACATAGTATACATATCTGTCTTCGAACATATGATAACCATACTTATAGATCTTTCTCTCTCTCTCTCTCTATATATATATATATATATATATTGATGTATCAGTGCCCTTATGCAGTAAACCTAACTACCAACCCTACAAACCCTGCACCTTGAAGGTATCAGAAGTGGGCGACGGCTGAAACAGACAAGTATAAAAAGTTCTGTGCCATACCTGATATTAGCCTTGGATACGATGTGCGCTTCTGGAACAAGGCAGCAGAGTTGCGCCAGAGAATTGGTGAAAGACACTATCCAACCTTTGAAGAGTTGTACGAGCTTGTTGTCAACAAAAAATATGATGCTCAGGATTGCTAAATGGGCTGGGCTCCATATAGGGACAATTTGTTGGCCTTGAAGACCAATTTCTAGTTCAAATATGTGTGCCTCGAAGTCTAAGCAAAGACATGCCAACACCGTGCCCATTCGTTAAATTTGATTGACTTCAGCGGGGCGGCAGCCCCTTGTTCTGCCATTGTGATAATAAGTATAGGCGGGCATGGTGTAGGAACGCCTTTATTTTGTTTAGCCTTGGAATGGTCCCTATGGGTAGCCCACTCGAATTAGCAGTAAGGATAATGTCTGGCACCATTTCCCGAACGCATATAAAATGAACGCCAGTTTCAGATTTCCCTTTTCGAACCTGCGTGATTTTGAAATAGACCACGCCGTTGAGAAACTTGGAAGAGCGCCTGCTTTTGCAGTAGAGGTAGGGAGCTTCCACGGCACATCAGCGACTTTAATGGCGAAGGCGCTTGACAGAAATGGTCTTGGTTCTGTGCCATTGCTTTGCATCGATCCTTGGACAGGTGACTTGGGTGAGCTGCTCTATCGAGATGATTGGGAGAAAAAATTGACACCTGGGGAGATTCAAGATGGACGCAGTACATCGTATTATCAGTTTATGGTGTGTGAAAGCACTTGTAAAGAGTGGCAGGGAATTACTAACAATAGGAGCTCCTAATTGTGAACACATATGAAATCAACATGAGAAATCTGTGGTATGCATAAGATATCATGTATTTCATATAAGAGTCGTGCATGCTTTCCAGTTTTCATGTTTTTTTTATCTTTCATGTGTGTGCCATATTTGCTGGAGTCCTCAAATTATAAGTGTTCAGCGCCCCTTTATAATGTCTGAGATTAATAATTAGGACTAAACTAAAACGCCAGCAGATCGCCTGTGTTTTGCCTTTTAACGTCCAGGGCAGGTTATCGCCGCATTGTTCAAGTGGTTGCAAAAGGTGTGGAGCAAAAACTATAAAACAAGTTATGCGCGCATGTGCGGCCAGGTGAAGCATGCTTGGACGGTACGGGTCTTTAGAATTTCAGCATGCATGGGGTGAGTTTAAACACAGGCCTGTTCAGATAGGATCGAAACGGGCCTCCCATTTATTGAAACTGCATTTCACCGAATTGTACGTCGTAGCCTTTAAAAACAATGAACACTTGCATTTGTGGCTGTGTTCCTTGATTATTGAAGCCAGGCACGGTGGTATTACAACTCACGGTTAACATCAAGTCTCAAATTGACTCTGGAAGTATGGGCCCCAAGCACATAGTGCCTCTTGCAATTACTTCAACCGTGGGTGCTCGGTACTTGTTAGCTCTTGGGCTCACCCCTGACCTCGTATACTTAGACAGCGCTCATGAGAAAGACGAAACCTTCACCGAGATAACGATGTATTACAGTTTGCTCGCTGAAGGCGGAGTCCTCTTTGGCGATGACTTCTCTTGGAAGAGTGTCAGTGATGATGTCAAGCGCTTTGCGGCGAGGAACGAGCTTGAGATCGACCTATTCGGTACTGCATGGATGCTTAAGAAGCCCCGATGAGGCCTCTTTAGAGCAAGATGGATGCTTCTGAAGCTGTGGTGTGGCTAGCACAATGGTCTACTTGACCCATCCAATATTGTACTTGGCCAGGGTTGTGGGTGCTTATCCACTTCCCTAATGAGGCGTATCTAGTGAGAGAAATATGCATGCACAGCTTGCAAAGCCATGCCGTAAAAATGGAGATCTATATTAATAATAATAACACAGACATCCAACATTATGCATAAACAAATCAGAAGCATATTAAATCTACATATCAGGTGATAATGCGGTGAAGCGAATACGAAATACTTGTGAACTATGGTTGCCTCACACGAGTCATGTGTGGCAGCCATATCATATTGATTTCCAGATGCATTAGATTTTTCATATGATGTTCATGTGTTTCATGTAATGTTCAGCAGGTAACCGAATACCTTGTCTATATATTGGCCTATGCCAGATGCATCATGCCCACTGGTACCACAACGTATAAAGGATCGGTGGGGGCGCTCAGACATGCCACTCCAAATAAATGGTGTTATTGTTTGGCATGTAATCCCATTTGCTATCAGTTAGTGTTCCCGAGTGCATGTGTCTTCGAATAATGATCGGCATTTGTTTCTTCCTTCTCATGTATGCAATGGCCACCATTGGTTTTCCGTGTGTGGCTCGAGTGTTTCATGTATCTACGCTCCCCAAACAAAAAGCAAAGACCGATATGGGTTATACATTATATCCGATGCATACCCTTGGGATTGGATTGTGCATAGCAGCAGGTCATATTTTAACAAATTCCCATTCAGACGCCCATTGAAAACTCATGGGCTCGGAGAGGCCGCAGCGGAGCTCTGCAGGCGCACATGTTCTTTTGCACAGAGCGGCCATTGATGAACATCCGGCTTGTAATAAATAAGTTACAAACAGATCACCCCTTGCTCTGGATTAAGAACTCTCACTCCCATGGATAAAAAGACCCACAGGGTTTGATTCATAACACCCCCATTGATTAATAAATCCAGCCCTTAGATAGGGGCGTCTTACTGATACAACCAATGGTGTTTGATTCATCCTGTGTGCCAGCAGAGCAAGCAGTGTTGCACCAACACTCCACATCTTCAAAAAACATCAACTATGTATACACAGTTTACCACATATGCCCCAAATCCATATGATATGCACCAAATTCTACCCAAAAGGTTGCGGAGCAACCAAACATCAACATTCCATTTAAAAACAATGGAAATTTGTTACAGGGCCTTTGTCCTCTAAATCATGCTAATAATTTTTACTATATATGTATTTATATATTATATACACAGCTTGTCCATCCTTTTCTGCCGCATTTGATCTCTCCGAAAGCGCACTTCTCCAGCACATGTCAGGCTCCAGCAACTTGAGCTGAAGAAGCAGGAGCAGGCCAGAATGGGGGAGAATCATGTTGCATAGGAGAGCATCCCAAATTGCAAGCAAGGCCCCTCGCGATAGAATCTGCAAACTCTTTAATAAGAACTTCGCAAGCCCAAACTAGGATTCGCGAAGTGTGTCAAATAACCAAGAACTTGACGTGTCCAAACTTGCAGGAAAGACTCTCGTCTTAGGGCTCGCAAACTAGAAGTCTGCCAAACATCTAAAAGCTTGATTGTTCCAAACAAGCAGGAAACAATCGTTGCGTTAGGACTCGCCAGGTCAGGTGGAACAAACAAACTAACACTACAACACAATACAACAACCGCGCACACGAACAACTGGACGAAAACACCTTGTGGCTTGTGTGGACGGAACTCAAAACATCATAAACATGCTATAGGATTGCATGTGTTTGAAGTTGAGTCTAGTTCAAGTTGAATAGATGTGTTCTTATTGTTGGCATTAGTGGGACCGCGCTTCTTCTCGTTATGTTCAAGATTGACGGTCTGGCATTGGTGCCTGTGTATCGCCCGAGCACGAGTGGAGCATTCTGTGAATGTCTGGCAGTCTGGCACCGCCCACAGGCTTGGGCTGCAAATTCTGGCACCATCTGACATTGTCTTTCATGCTTGTGCTCCCAAAGAGGCTTATAGCAACAGGTGTTGATCCACGAGTTGCACGATCCACGAGTTGCGGACAGATGG
>Ga0099797_100462_pt1 | contig 26258 bp, 7 predicted proteins | sample Uncmet_Sort48C_1_FD_89871 | JGI IMG/M metagenome (GOLD analysis project Ga0099797, IMG submission 89871) | Marine eukaryotic communities from CALCOFI LINE 67, Pacific Ocean - C012_Sort48C_1 | ecosystem: Environmental > Aquatic > Marine > Oceanic | place: Pacific Ocean: Monterey Bay | collected... | reverse complement strand
GGTGATGATGCTAGTAAAGAGAGAAATGCTCGTGTTGAAGAAATTCTGAATGCAATCAGACAAAATCCAAATATCCAAATTTTTGAAAACATCGGATATCATCTCGTAAACATTGGTTTTGGTGTTGGAAGGACGCGTGAAGTTGGATTTTTTGGTAGTGACGTTGGGGTGATATTTGTAAAGAAGAAAATTTTGGAAGGAGGTTTAGATTCTGGTTATGGGAATATCAAAGTTCGACCTTTCGGTGATCGGTTTTTGAGCGCGGTTGTTGGCGAGAGAAGTACTATAGCGAATGCCGGGAGTGTTGTTGTAGCCGCGGAAAAACCAGAAGAGAAGCCAACAACAACAACAGATATTCACGCCTTAGCTATGGGCGGACAAGACAGTGTTTATGCAAAAAATAGTGGTAAGCCGATTGTTGGAGTTGAGATGGAGTTAGACTTTCCAGATATGGGTGTGAATACGAAATTGAATTTGTTTGCAGTACATTTGGAGAGAGGTAGAGTTGAAAAAGTTTTAGAAGGTATTGGGAAAGTTGTTATGAACGAAGATCATGTGGAGCAAAAAAATACTCTTCCCGCGATAGCAACAATAGTTGCAGGGGACTTCAATGCTTTTGTTGAGGACGAAGAAGAAGTTGAAGAGGACACTGACAGCAATAGTAATGTCAGTGGAGTATCTTCTGCTGTTGATATTAAAAGTGATATAACTGGCAATGCTGATGCTCCCAAGCCTACTGTTGAGAAAAGACGATGCGAGGATTCGTCATTCCTGAGGATGCGAACATCAATGTAAAGAGACAATCGAAACAATTAATAGCACAGCTGAGATTTTCTAGGTGGTGAAATCTAAAGTTTTACGACGGTATTGAGTATTTGCGATATGCATCACTGTCATTTCTATGCAAAGATTTCTTTTTCATAACGAGGTCGCTGTCATTGTTGAAAAATTGTTACATTACGATTTTCAAGAGTGTCCAGTAGTAATTTTTTACGACAGAGGCACGGGATTTAACTTGTTTGCAAAAAAGATGCACGGTAATTTATCTGCGAAACGCGCCACAGAAATTTCTTTACTGCTAGTATGAATTCATAATTTCGATATAATTATATCGATCAAAGCATGAAATAAATGTCGATCGTCTCTTGTGAGGCGATGGTAAATGCAATGTTGATATGCGTGTTAAGAAGTTAGTATAGCGAAGGAACGCGTGTTACTATCTTAAATTGTTTAAACAAATGCAGTTATCTTCAAAAGTGTGAATTCAGTCATTGGAAGTTGTTGTGTGGAAATCAATCAGTGATGATGTGTGACAGTGAGACGTTTGATATACGTAGATCGTTATTGTGTGAATGAAGTAGAATGTGCAAGAAAAAATTTACTTTTGAATAAAACTACTGACTCATCATTGTAGCAACTATAGTAGAAGCGGATATTTTTATATAACATAGATTTAAAAAGCATTGATTCATCAAACTCGCAGATATAATAAAGAGTGTTGTGTCAAACTTTAGGAATATTTAGTAGTTTGACGACAACACAAAAACATGGGGAAGTTTGTGTTATGGGTCCCAACTCTACTGCTTAGTGCAGTTGCCACCGCGAGCAACACTAAGATGACACAACAGCAACTCACTGATGCACAGGTGGTTCTGATGCAAAATGAGATCGAAGGACTAGAAGGACAACTACATCTTCTGAATTTGCCGGAAGGTTTTACTTTACCTCAAAATGGACTTCAACAAGAATTCATTAGTGCCAACGGATTGAGTGATACTGTTAATGCTGCAAGCAATAGTCGAAAAGGATTTCCTCTCAGTAAAAATAACAATGCTTTCACAGTAGTGTCAGAAAAACAGAATTTTCCTAATACCAAAGTTCCAGCGCATTCAGAGAAGGAAATCAGAGACGCGGATAGTATGATTTCCAGTTTTGATGAACAAGAAATTTCTGCTATGGAAAAAAATTCAGATGTTGTCAATGGCAATGACGTAGTAGTTCCAGAAAACTTGTTGGAGGATGGTGTGCATATAACATCAGCTACTGTTGTAAATTCAAATGGATCAGTTCAAGATTATGCAGCACAACAAGCAACTTCAGCCTTAAACATCATACAAATTCCACCAATGGGGAACAATGCTGCTATATCAACACCATCAGCGCCATCAGCTCCTCCGACGGCAGCAGCACCCAACAACAAGCCCACAACACAACCTGTCACTGCTCCCAACAAAACAACACAACCACCAGGCTCCGCACTTGCACTCGCACAACAAGTTAATGATGGAAATACAGCAGCTGCTGGAAATGGAGGCGGTGCCGCCGGTGGCGCAACAACAGCAGCGAAAACTGATCCGGCTAAACCAGCCGATGGACCAGCGGGAGCTAGTGGTAGCACATCTAGCAGCGACAGCAAAAGTGGTTCCAGTTCAAGTGCAGCAGCTAAACCCAAAGAAATAGTTGTAGTGAATGCAGGGAGTGGCTCAGGTGATGGTGCTGATATTACAAAAACTTTGAACGATATTGTACATAATGATACTGCTCCTGGTTTTCCTGGTACAGCAAGAAAAGATTTACAACCAGAAGAGCAAGATTTATGGGATAAAGCAATGAATGATACATCAAGGATTACATGTATTTTTGGGGGATTTTTGTTTGTTTACAATTTGTGAGGGGGTTTTATTAGTTTTTGTTGAATTATAGTTCACTGAAAATCAATGTTTTCGAAATTTATTTATTTTTTCTGCATACTAATACAAAAAAGTTAAAAACAAAAACGGTTTAACCCCCCAAAAAACAGGCGATGGTGCAGAATTATATTCAGCATGGGCAGCATGTGGTAAAAAATTTAAATCTAAAACAAAAAAACAGGCGATGGTGCAGAATTATATTCAGCATGGGCAGCATGTGGTATAAAAGATGCATATAAATTTCCATTAGATTCAGATGCAGAAGGTGGTATTAATAGTCAAACAAGAATTGATGAAATGGTTTATAGGGTATTAGTGAAATTTGTTTGTAGTAGATTTTGATTTGGAAGTGATGAAATGGTTTTTGTAGTAGATTTTTTTTGAGTTTTTGTGAATCAATGTTACGTAACACAAAACAAAGGCAACAGCATTTCAAAATGAAGGACACGTATGTAAGTCAATTCAAAAAACAAAAAAAAACACAGTCAACAGCATTTCAAAATGAAGGATATCTTTGTGGATATGCATGTCAGATGGTTTCGCAATATTGTACGCAATTATACCCAGTCGATAGATACAAACAAAAATTGTTGGAGACAAATCCGGGTAGATGTAAATATGAATGGAGGTATTGATGCTATAATTGGCTTGGTTGAGTTTCTGTTACAGATTGCAATTAGCTCGAGAGAAATTTTTGTTTGAAAAATTTTGCACCAATATAGTTGTACCAACGAAAGCAATCAAATCAATAAAACACGGTTTACGATCATGTCAAAACCCAAAACACAAAAACAGACGCGATGGTGTACACTATGTGGAGCGACTACAAGGTTCTGCAATGAGCACTGCGAAATTGAATCTATTTGGAATAGGATTCGCAGCGGTGATGACGGGAATTGTTTTGAATGTGTTGTAATTGGTACAGGGAGCATCGGATCGGTTGGAGAAATTTTGTGACAGTATGATTTTGATGATGGTATGATGGTGTGATTAGAAGCTCGATTGGTATACTATAGATTTGATATACATTGTGATCATTTGTCGTTGTATTTTTGTCTTATAGTTGTTATAGCAGCATGGCGTGAAAAATCATGCTATTTCATTGTAGTTGTCGTTACTGGCGTTATTATCGTTGTCGTTGGTTATTGCTGTGTATAGTATGATTTTATGATATCAGTGATTGTGTCAGACGAGGAAGTTGTTGTGATAGAAGATTTGTTGATAGTGATTCTAGGTATAGCATTTGTGATTCGATTAATCAGATTCAAAATTGATCAGGAAGCGTTTATCATGCCGCGTGCAGCGTCGTCATTTGATTTGAGAAGGAGAATTTCTCGCATATATGTCGATAGTGATTTGTAAGTTTATAGCCAGTAAAAATTTTTTTGTACCATAAAAGTCATATGTAACTAGATCATATACATAAACTAGTTATCATTGACATTGATGTGTTGAAAATTGTATTTCGCATACGCGAAGCAAGAATCATGACTGTATGAGAAAACATCTTTGGAGTTGTTCAGCAATCGCTTTTTAGTGACTGCATATAACTAGCAAACTTGATATAAATTCGACGTTGGGAAACAAGATTAGAAAATGAAAATCCGGTGTTATTCGCCCAGTTTGACAATACCTTAGCATCAACGTGATTAAATTTCACGGTAGTCTACATGGTGCTCATCGCCGCGTGCCCGAGTCATGCGCACATACTATGTCATGTGCGCATGACCGATATTGTCGTGTTTGTGCCACGATGTCTTGAAATTTCCAACTCGGTTCAAATCAGTGCAATTATTGTGTCAATTCATCCTGTCATTGCAATTTTCTGTTCATAATGATGCATGTATTTTCAAACTTTCAAAGTTTCCGCACACGCAACGTATGATTCACATAGTTATATCGAATTTTAATTGAATTGATATTTTCACCCTGCAGCAATAGATGAATTGGTATTTTATCTTCACAGGATTTTCGATTTTTTGTAACAAGCTTGAATAGTTTTCCATAATCGTCATTATCTTGTGTTAAGGAACTGATTTATCGAAGTTTTCGTTTGGCACTATATTGCATCGTATTAAACAGCTCACAAATAACCCGAGCCAAGAAAAGTTCTTCACAACAGCGGACACACAAAAAAACTCTGAGTTACAGCACTATACCAGCGATAGTAAAAATGATATTGTTCTACATCTGGATTTTCTTCATCGCCATCGAAAACGGCAATAGCAATGGTTTCTTGTTCAAAACCCACGGGAAAGATCGTGGACAATTCTTATGTCCAAATTGTGGCATTTCAGATTGGAGAAAGAGAAAGAATAATTTCACATGTGCGAGGTGTTTTTTCAAGAAACAGATTGAGAAACAGGTCGCACAGGAAGAATGTGGTGAAAAGAAAGATGTTGAATCTACACCGGCAAAAGATCTTGCTAGTACAAGTTCCACAAGCAATACTCCAACACAACAGCAGCAAGAACAACCTGAAGTTCCTGGAAAACCACAATGCAAGGAAGACAATATACCAGAAGGAACAACAATAGCACAAGGAACACAACAAAAAGAATCTTCAACAAGTATAATTCAGGATAATTGTTATCGGACTGGTATAATTGTTATCAGTAATACTGATAAAGATAGTGATGTAACTGCAAAGCGGGGAGGACCAATTGAGAGGAATTATATTTCACAGCTTCAGCAAGTTTACCAAAAATGTTTGAATCGTCCTACGCAGAAAGACGAACCTCGATATTATTACAAACACCGACCAAATCCATCTTATTCAGGTCCATATCAGGCTATTGTTTGTTTGGATGATGAAAAGTTTAAGATAGAACTGGTCGGAGATGTTTACCCACGAAAACAAGACGCGAAACATTCAGCGGCGTTACAAGCATTGAACTATTTGGACTATTGGACTAGTGTGGAAGAAAAGGGATTTGATGGTAATAAAAAGGAAGTGAGCAATCGCGATGATCATGATGATGATGATGATGATCATGATGATGCTACTCTTGCTAGTGTACTAGAAAAAAGTTGCTCCCAAACTGACAGTGGAAATTTTCATACTTATACCTTCTCTGAGTCAAAGGAATATAAAGATACGAACATTATGAAAGAAATAGCCAAAGAAGACATTAAGCAAGTAGTGAAAAAAATCAGAGATGAGAAAAAAGTTGTATCAAGAAGGCATCTTAAAAAACTTAGTGATAAATTTTTTCAGCCTGGATTTTTTTTCAGTGCAATCACATTAGATATATTGGCAGGAGAAATGCTTAGAGGAGGAGGAGGCGATGCCTCTAGAGGCGATGAAGATAATGAAGATAGTGGCAGGAGAAAAAATGTATTGTTAGAAATGGAAGAAGTGGCACTGAAAAATGAATATTTAGCTGCATTTGCTAGGATTGTGAAGCGGGAACTTGCTGAGTCGTTTGCAAGCTCGTTTGAAATACATTTGAAAAATTTAGATTGTAGAGGTTTTAAAGGTCAGGCAGCAATTGGACAAAAACAGCAATTGGTTGAATTGGAAAAAAAACACCGTGAACGAGTAGAGATTGCAAATCAAATGTTAAATCAAATTTTGCAATCGGAGGCGGAAAATTCGGCTGGCGAGAATATTTTACAAGAAGTTGCGGAAGATTTATATTCAAGGCAAGAAGAAGTTGAACGGTCCTCCGATGGTACTGGCAATTTTCATCATCAACTGTCCTCAGATCTCGGGCTTTGTTCTAACATCAGTGTGAATACCGTTGCATCAAACGTGAAACCTGTTGGATTTGAAATTTCGCATGGATTTGTAGGTGAGAGTTGTTCTATAAAAAGAGATGATCCTGTTGCTGTTGATCGTAATACAAGTTCTGGAAGAACAGTTTTAATAAAAACAGATGTTGAATATACTTCTACTGGTACAAGTTCCACAAAAAGCAATACACAGAACCAGCAACAAGTTGAAGTTCAGGAAGTCCAATGTAAGGAAGATCAACAGGCAACAATAGCACAAGAAACACAAGAATGTTCAACAGGAACTGGAAAATTGCATGGCACTGGTAATTGTCAACCATGCTATTGGTTTTGGAAACCACAAGGATGTAAGGATGGAAACTCATGTAAGTATTGTCACCTGTGTCCAGAGGGATTCATTCGGGAGCGGAGAGAGGCTAAAGTTGAAATGTTAAGAACAAAAGGGATCAAAAAACTCAAGCAGCGGAAGAGAGATACAGCAACGGAAGCAACAGAAGCAGCAGCACCAGAAGTGGTAACAGAAGAAACTTTTGATGATAGAGATATAACAGCAGCAGTAGCTGAAGAACCTATAGCAGATGATCTGGCAAGTTTCACACAACAACAAAATTATAACAAAAATGACGAACAAACACAGCAAAAACACCAACGATATTTAGAAGTTTCCGGATTCCCTGACGAACTCAATACACTCAACGGAGTGTACTTGCCCGAGGGAAAAAATCATGGAAAAGAAAAGTATGAGAAGAAAGGAGTTCATGCGGATCAGGAGTCAATATGGGTTTACTATTGGGAAGAGGATCATCACGTTGTGCGTGATACCAGTGATTTGCCTGTTACTTTGCCTTCGACAGAAGGCACTGAAAAAACAAAAGACATTGGGTATAATTCTGCCCGGGTTGATCGGGATCATTGCTGGTGGATTGGTCCAGTTGTTGAACGTGATGCCGGGGTCTATGCATTCTGCTCAGATGATGCCGGAGTTGAGGTCACGCCACCACCAGTAGGTTGGAAAGTTCTTTCTGACAAAGATTTGGTTATCCATAATCGTGGGATCAAAATGGTTTTGAAAGATTCGGGAAATGAAGGTTTTTGTGGTTTTCGGTTTTTTTTGGTTTGTAGAATGTTTTTTTTTTTTGGTCGATTTATAGAGGGGTCAGTGTTTGATTCAATGATTAACAGAAAAACAGAATTGAACACATCGGCCCGATGCATTATAGCTGGCGTATATAGTGTTCTAGAAAAAAAAAATCTAACGCATTTATGAATCTACCAGGGCCCACGACGGGGGTTCATATATAATAGTATCCACTGTGGCCACCGTGTCCACAGTGACCATATCATCTGTTACAATATATTTCATACGTGACTAATAATTAAAAACAGGTGATAATTCAACAATAACAGCAGAGGATATAACAGAAGTAGCTAGGAAAATTAGCAGAACAAAGAAAAAGTATACAAAAGAATATAAATACGGTGTGGAAAGAAATTTATTATTGGCAAAAGAATTGTTGTCTCATGATGATAAAATTGCCTTGATTTGTATGGGTAAAGATGAATTTCGTCAAAAATGTCGTGATGCAGTTGTTAGACTTAGGGAAAGTCGGGTTGGTGCTTTGGCAATGTCGTCGGGAGCTGCGATCGTTGATTCTGCATGCAGTAGTTCCAAGGGAAGAACAGTCCATGGGCCTGAAACAACCAGCCACGTCGTTGACTCGAGATATGTAAAGACTGGCACTCTGAGATCATGGCGGCCAGTAGGGGCAAAGGCAAATACTGAAGGTGAATGTGATATATGTGATATATCATCACCAGCAGAAGCAGCAGGGAGAGGAGCAGTAACAGGAACTGCAACAGGAGCTGCAAGTGGAGTTCTAGGAAGAACAGGCGTTGTTCAAATGAGAATCAAAAAGCGAACTAATCCAAAAAGTGGCCGAGTAGACTACCATGGTTTTATCCTAAATCCTGATGATGTGAAAAAAGGTTTGTTTTTCAGGATGCATGACGTTGTTCAAGATTCTATCCCTGCAGGGATACATGGAGGAGCATTTTTAAAAGAACATGATGTAGTGACTTACAAAAACGTTGATGCCGATGGAGCGCGACGTGGGGCAACCGAAATTCGATTTGTAAGGAGGCCAAGTGCAGGAGTAGCAGCAGGAACAGGAGCAGCAGCAGAGTTTTCCGATACAGAAGATTTACGAACACAGACAGACTTGACTAATTCTGATACAGCAAAAGAAAAATCAGAATTAGCACTTGTTGACGAGCGAAAGCCGGGAAAAAATGCTACTATTAGTGGAGAAGACGAGGTTGACAGGGAAATTTTTGACGATAGAGATATAGCAGCAGTAGCTGAAGATATTATAACGGCAGATATTATAACGGCAGAGGACATAGCAGAAATAGTTCGGAAAATTAGCAGAACAAATATAATGCAAAAGTATTCACAAGAGGATAGACACCGTGTGAAAAGAAGAAAGACCTTGGCGAAGGAAATGTTGAGTTTTGATACTAAGAGTGACTTGATTGGTATGGATGCAAATAAATTTCATCGAAAATGTCTTGCTGCAATTGTTAGACTTAGGGGAAGCCGGGCAAGCAATGCCACCGCGGTTGCAGAAAAAAGTGAGAAATCAGAATTAGCAACTGTTGACGAGCATTTTACTATCAGTTCATGGGGTCCGTCAAGTGGATTTAATTCAAGTGGACGAGTTTACCCACTTGAAGTGGGTTTAGTGCAGACTAATGATTGTTACATGACTACTAGTGGAAGTCACGAATTCTTGAGTGAAATAGTTGATTCGCAAAATAGTGAAATAGTGTTTAAACAAGAAAATTTAGGATCGTTGCCAAAAAGTGCAGTTTTTGCTGGATGCGGGAAAGAAGAAGAAGAGGAAAACGAAGGTCCTGATTTAGTTCCTGATGCAGTTATCCACGGATCAGGATCACGGGTTGTTGGTATTGGTAGTAGTGAAAATAGTAAAAATTCACTAGGGGCTAAGAAAGGCTTACTAAAATGTACAAAAAAACTCAATAGAGAAAAACAAAACTCAAATCGATTAAGGTCCAGCATAAGGTCCAGCTGTTCATATGATAGAGATACTCTATTAAAATATAAAACACACGCGCGTCATGTAGTAAGAGATGAGGATGAAAGTGGAAATGAAAGTGGAAAAAACGATGCCCAAAAAAATCCTCTAGCTCATCTACAACTTAGAGCAGTTTACTTTCGTTCCAGTGGGAAAAAGTCTTTGAATGCATCCACCAGGTTTAGGAGAAGAGACCTTCGGATGGTGGAAGAAGAGGCAGCCAAGCCGCGGGTTGCATTATCGTCAGCTGGTAGTAGTCCTGCAACAGAAGCAACAACAGGAGTCAGTACTGTATCAGCAGCAACATCAACAGAAAATGAGATTTTTGGCGTTGTTCAAATGAGAATTCAAGAGAGAATTAATCCAAAAAATGGGTTTGTAGATTACCATGGTTTCATTCGAAATCCCGATGATGTAAAGAAAGGTTTCTTTTTCAGAATACATGACGTCGTTCAAGATTCTATCCCTGTAGATCATGGAGGAGCATTAGGAACATTAAAAGAACATGATATAGTGACTTACAAAAAAGTTGAAGGTGCCACTGCTAGACGTGACGTTGCCGATGGAGCGCGATGTAGGGCAACCGAAATTCGATTTGTAAGGAGGCCAACTGCAGGAATAGCAGCAGGAACAGGAGTAGCAACAGCAGCAGCAGCAGTAGTTTCCGACACAGAAAATTTGCAACCTGCAGACGTGACTAAACCTGCTGACACAGCAAAAAAAGAGTCAGAATCAGCACGCGTTGACGAGCATCCAAAAGATGTTAGTATTAGTTACAAAGATATCACCCAAGAAGAAGTAGTTGATCAACCTGAAAACCACGAAGAATTCTTAACAACCGTCCAAAAATTGAACCATGAAAGTACTGAAATTGTTGGAGGCATTACTGGTGGTGGCGCTAATACTACTACTAGCTCCGAAGTAACAGCCAAAGACATTGAGATAATAATAAAAAAACTTCAAGAAACAAGAGTTGTAACTAAGAGACAAATTGAAATACTCAGTGAATTTTTGTATGGTGGTACTAGTCAACAAAACGACGAAATGGCATTACACACACTGGTAGAAGAAATGCTGAAAAACAATACTGTAAGTAATCTTACGATGTACATGGATAGACAAAAGCTTCGCAAGGAATCTTTTATTGCTTTTAGTAGAATTATGGGAGGAATGAGCGAGTGTTTGGAGGAGGGATCAAGTTGGCAAAATCTTAAAGATGATGGTTTTCCGACAGGTCCGGGAATTTTTCGCGAAGAACAAGAAGGCGAAAATTGGGGTGCGATGCTGCCAGGCGAAAATTTGTTTGAAAGAATTGAATGTTTTGAGCACGGAAAATTTAGATATAAACATTGTATGAAGTTAGGAGACGACGGAAACTGGAGATGTTTATGTGGTCATGAATGCAGAGATCGTTACGTGGAGTACAAAGCCAAACGTGTTGCATCTTTTAGGAGGCAATTACGAGAGTCAGTGCCAAGTGGACAAGAAGAACTGTACGAAGATGGCACTAGTTACGAAGAACCACAACAGCAGCCGGGCAATTTTTTTTTGAATGGATCATGGGGTGAGTTTAATGATTTGTGGTTCCCCTGGTTACCATTTGAGCATGATCTTGGGGCGCAGTATGAGGATCATATAGATCATATACCGGTTTTTGAGCAGTATTGTGAGTATTCTCAACCATTAGATCACGAAAATGTCGGCCCTGGGCAAGAGTACTATGTCGATCCTGGCGATCCTGGGAAAGAATGCTGGTATGATGGTAGTGAGCAACAGTATAAAAATTTTCAGCAGCAATTTAATACTGGTTGTGATGAGCAACAGTTATTGACTCCTGGAAGAGGATTTATGATGAGCAACAGTAGTAGTGTGTTGATGAATAGAGTACTGGAGCAATACGCAAGGAACGTTGAATTGCAACAAGAGTTTTTCGAGCAACAGCAACAAGAGTTTTTCGAACAGCAGCAAGAACGACAGTTATTGATGCCTGGTTCTGCGGAAGAACAAGCAGAACTGCACGAGCATTGTGGCACTACTACTTAACCATCGTCAGTACAGCGTTGGTGCTAGTAGTAAATAATGGAGGTTACTAGACAATTTTTTGACGATGCATAATTCTGCTACATCAGCTGGTGTTTTGGTATTTGATTCACCAAACATTTTAGAGATTCAGAAAAAGACTATAACTTTCCCACATTGTATCTGACAATATTAAGTCATAATGATAATATGTTAATCGTTTTTTTTTTTTTTTGATTTATATTATGATCACATAGGTGGATATTTCATAGTCTATTATTGGAAATTTTCGATAGCTGGTAGTAGTGATTGTGTTGTTTTTGTTATTGTGTTTGGTGATATGGCAGGAGATTAAGGCGGAGTTTTTTTGCTATAGTATATAGCGAAATTTTCAATGGAAATAATTAAACCAAATTTTCGAAAATGCCGTCGGTAATAATTCACAATTTTGTTGTATGTGTTGGAATTTTTTAACGAATGTGGTTTGACATGTGACATTTAATACTATGTGAATAGTTTTGATTCAACTGACGCGTCCCTAATGAGTATTTCGGATAGATTTTGGAGGTTCGATTATGCGGAAAAAATGTCAGTTCCGTTGCGACAAAGAAAGCGGTGGTATAAACTCTGTTCTTGTCAAGTGTCAGCGTGTGTCTTTATTGTGGAGTGGAATTGCAATTTCATGACTCTATTGTGTCTCCTTCGATGACATTTTCGTCTGTAGAAAAATGTGATTCGTTTCCAGATTCATATTCAAATCTCTTTTCACTCTGATAATCATCTTGTTCACGATCTGTTCTGTGACGTAAATTATGTGTCTATGATCTCTTAAGCGTGACGGTGTCACAAAATCAAGCAGGGACGTTTATGGAAAGAAAATTCAAAGTCGGTTTTAAGTAGAGACGATCTATTTGTTGTCTCGGGTTTGTGTTTCTGCAGTTTCTAATGTTTCGTATTGAAACTCTGCATTAAGAAGTAATATTTCTTGTTCAACTATATTAGTAGTAGCCCTACAATAATTTTCAATTTTTATGTAAATGTATTTGTATCAAGGTGTCAGAAGAGTATTTTCAATGATTAAGTTCGTCGGGTAAGTGAGTAAATTGTATTGATTTCATGGTCAAATAAAAGAATTCTATCTGAAAATAATCTCAACGATGGAGTAATTTATTTTCGATCCTCTATTGGTAAAGTCAAGTAAAGGATCTTAACGGTTCCTTATTCCATCGGTAACTTACTCCAGTTGACAAGGATTCCTTGTCAGTAGAAATTTTTACAAAACTAGAAACGTAGTTCATCAATCATCACAAGATGCCTCTCAGCATTCAAAACTGCACAAGTAATGATGTAATCACCCAGCATTCCACACCTTCAATTATAAAACATCACCTAGTGAAAAACACAACAACAACACCAACATCAACAACAAGACCGAAAGAATTGAACACTCGAAAAATAACTGCTTACTTGGAGAATATTTTTCGCTCCCCACCATCTAGTATATATAATTTTTGATGACAATTGTGAGTTTCTTGATTTTTTGGCTGGACCAGAAAGACTAAGTAGTCAGTTTTGACTTATTGATTCTGGGCTGATTTTTAGTTCTGTGTAATGTGTAGAGATTGTCATTGAATCATTGTCCGTTTGTGTGCAAAGTTGAACGGAAGAGTACTATAAACCAAAATCAAATGAAAAAAAAAACCCATTCAAAAACAGATGAACCCATCCTTTCAACAAAAATCTACAAAACTAAAAGCGGTTTTGTAGAAACATCCCTAGTATTAAATGTGTTGAACAAGGTTGTCCCCCGCAGCAGCAGCGGTATAATAACAAAAGACAAGGTTTTATTGGCAGTTAAGGCTTCGGAGGTGTTGGAGGCAAACGATGATTTTACAGCAATCCGACGGTTTTGTTTCAGTCTGAGACTGAAACAAAACGGAAATTTGTCAGCGATAGATTATGGAGAAATTTACAATGAAATTGCTTTTTGTGAGGAGAAGATAACGACCGACGACGTCACCGCTCAAGAGGTAGCTATACTAGGTGCAAGTACTAGTAGTTTTCCTGGCCATGATCAACAAGTTTTGCATGGTGGTGCACTTTCAGAAGATGAGTCCATCGTCGATCATGATTCACCCCAAACGACAACGGATGGAAAAGCGAAAGCTCCCAGACCACGACGACGGATGGAAAAGCGAAAGCTCCACAAAGGATGGCGAAGTGATTGCGGTACTTTTGCGATCAAAAGGAGATGCTCCTATGGTTGTGATTTGGTTTTCTTGGAGCACGATGCCGAAAGTCAAGTTCCTGGTCGAGATATGATGGGAGCCGAAAAAGCCGAAATAACTAGTAGCACACCTGATTTCATATCATGCCATGAAACAGCTGCTCACATCGAAAAACTCTATGAAGTCATTTGGTGTGAGTTGCGAGAGTTGCGGTATCAGCCATTGCATGTTTGGTTAGAGAATTGGCCAAGGCTGAAATCTCGTCTTCGTTCAATGATTGGCTGCAAAAACAAATGGAAGCATTTCAGATCCCAGAATATTTTGGAGTCACTTTTTGTGAATACACCAGAATGTTTCGAAGATGAAGACACGAATTTGAACATAATATTTTTCTCCCGGGAGCTATCGTTCGATCGTATTGATGTGTGTTTGCATTTTTGGAGTGATTTTTTGAATTGGCGTGATAATTTCATTTGGCAGACGATGTTATTATGAAATATTCATTTGAAACGGATTTGTTGAAAAATTTATACAGATGCAATTACAGACGTCGTTGAGCATATGGCAGAGGACTTTGGGGACTCTATGGGAATCTACGATTGGTATCCACATTCATTTGAATTATCAATTTCCAAAAAAGACCTAGTGGAATTGTTTTCAAGATGGGAATTGGAAGATTTTCAAGAGCGACATGCGGTGTGGCAAGCGAACAAAGAATTCTCGGATAGTAATGGTCCATCGGTCAATGTAACACGACTACTAGCTAAGTGCGGGAAATGCGGATCATACATTGAGAAAAAGAAGACCCCAAAGGGCCTAAACTATCACAGAACGCAGTCTGAAAAGCGTTTGGGAAGATCGTTCGCTGAGTATTATTATGAAAAAGACGGCGCACGAAAGAATTGTGGGCAGCAGCCTTTATCAAAGTCTTGTCACTCCCGGGAGTCATTATCGACTTATGAGATAGTTCACGGACCTCATACACCAGCAGCAGCAGCAGCAGTGGAGGCGCAAAGAACAGCAGTATCAGAAAAGCAAAGACCGACTAGTATTGAGATTCAGGGTCGTCGCCAAAGGCGTCTTAATAGAAAAAGGCCACAGTGGATACGCAAATTGATTGGAACAGAATTCGAGGATGACGCACTCCATATGTTCTGGCAGTTTAAACAAGCCAAAGAAGATATGGTGTCTGCATTGGGATTGCCGTTTTCTATGTTCGTCACTAATGAAGACCACACTCGCATAGTAAACGAAGTGTTGGCAAAATCGTTGGCAGAGTTCAAGAGTACGACGCGCACAAAGCAATTTGAAGAAATTAGAAACGTGTCGAAGTTTCCTCAGTGGATTAATAAGCTAACGGATGCTGGGTGGAAAAATGGGGAGGTGTTGTCAATGCATGAAGCGCTTGTGGAAAAATGGGTACAAATAGAATGGCTTAAGTTGGCGCAGCCAATTACAAGGGTGGCGTGTTCGGCGTTACTTCGCGATCTGAAGATCGTTCGTGAGGTTCGTGAAGAGATGAAGATGCAGGAAGAGATGAATCATCTCATGATACTTCAGCTAAAAAGTACGATCGAACAGCGAGAGAAGGACCAGTTGGAGAGGGATGCATTACATCAACAATTACGCCTGAAGCATGAATATACAACAGCGAAGCTGGAGCTGGAGCGTGAATCGGCAAGACTAGAAAAGTTGCGACTAGATAGATCAGAGTCGAAAGCTCGAAAGGAGGTTGCAGCTTTAAAAAAGGAGAATTTGGAATTGAAAATGAAGATACACGACTTCCAGTGTGCCAAATATATCAATACCGATGCAGTCTGCTGGCAGGATATCTGTCGGCTGCCCGATATTTCGCCGATGTACACAGTGTACAATTTGAAACCCTTGGCCCAGGGAAGTCCTAGTTATCTTTTTTTGGAAAATCACATCCGACAAAATTTAGAATGCCACCGCTACAGCTACCAAGATCCAATGATTTGCCAACAGCCACGCATCATCATCCAAGGAGTTGCAGAAGTAATTAACAAGCGTTTATCTCAGCAATACGTCAGCGCCGGACAAGACAATGTTAGATCACGGATGCGGGCTGCGAGTCACAATCATCAAACCATGCGCGATCTGCCAAAAGAATTACAAAAATTTGCAGTGCCGGATTCCGACATCAATGAGTGTCTTCTCTTCCACGGCGCCACGACAGACACATGTGACAAAATTACCAAAGAAGGTTTTGATCCTTCCCGCGGCGGAAACAAAAGCGGAAAGTTGTTTGGCCAGGGAACGTATTTTACTGGTATCTTCTCGAAAGCCGATCAATATACAGATCAGGACTTTCAACAGCGGGCGCAAACAAAGACAGCTGAACGGGAGGTGTTGGTTGTTCGTGTTATTGTTGGAAGCGCTTTTCACGCTCTTCTACCCAACCCGGATCTGACAGCGCCTCCGCGGTGTGGACTCACAGACGCGGTGATTTACGACTCTGTGTATGGCGAGTGTCGCAATATGGGTGGATCGGTGGATTTCCCAGAGGTGGTTATTTTTGATCGAACATATCTGTACCCAATGTATCTCGTTCGATATCAACATCATGCGGATTGTGGTTGTCAATTTTGCAATGCGATATGTAACAGTTGTGGGAAGTCGCATTGTTTCACGCACAGTTGAAGTGATGAGTCATTGAGTGAATGAGACATTTCGCGGGAATCATTAGTAGGGCCTCGTATCATGATGGTTGAAATATTGATTAATTAGGAGAAGAGGGGCGGAAATTAGGGAAAGGCTGAGGAAATTTCGTTCAGGTCGAACTTTCTATATGACAAAGGCAAAACTGCAAATGAAACATTGAAACTATGTGACGATATTTCATGGGCGCGAGCGCGGGGGTGATCACACACTGAATACGATGATCAGCCAGAGAATACGATGAGAGTTGTGTAAATTGTAAAGATCGATGGATTCATGCAGTGTGCAAAATTCATTCGAACACTTCAAACAGTTTGTCATCGTGGCATGTGTACATCATCATATCTCGATTCCAATGTAATTCGTTCGATTCACGATTCCAGTTCGAAATTCATTCTCTGAACAGTATTGGACGGTTTCAAATTTCTCCTCACATAGTTCACGATCATATTTTCAATTTACAATTGATACACTAGTAAAATGCGACTTTTGAGTTTGAGTTTACGACTCCCTAGGATCTACGATGATATAATTCCAACACACAGGATTTTTTACTATAGATCAATGAATTTGCAGTATATAATATAAGAACATAGAACATTAAGGTTGAAAAGTTTTATATAGCAATATTATTGTATCCATAGGAAATCTTGAACACAAGTTGTGTTGTTTAAATTTACACATCGGAAAGTTTGTAAGAGATCATTTCGTTTGTAAAAAATCATTTTGTAAAAATACCCTCCCAACAAGTAAGTATGATAAAGTATCTATTTTCATTTATGAATTTTTTTCCCAACAGTATACAAATTTTCAATAGAATTCAAGTTGATAATATGAAATAATCTATATCATTAGTTTCTTTTTTTTTTTCATCCAATTCGACAATGAAGATGGCAGCATTGGCTTCCCAATATTCAATTTCTCTGCCTAACACCTTTGTACACCCAGTGATATCTCGACCTAAGAAAATCTTCACGACCCTGGCGAATTTTCTTCCTAGACCCAAGAAAATCACAACAGTCCTTTGTTTCTGGACAATTTTCTTCCTTGGCAGCAATATTCAAAACAATAGTTTCTTCACCACGCAGTACTCGTTGTGTGTTTTAAAAATATTTTCAATTGGGAAATTTTGGAATGATGCCCATTATCATCATATTGGTGGATTATCAGGTGAAGTCATTGACTATCATCATGATTGTTATATCATTGGAGTTCATGCTGCAGCTGTTAGTGGAATTCAAGCTGCAAGTGCAAATGCATCGAGCGGCAGATCTAATATTCAAAATACTAGTACACAAAGACTAACCGAAAATACTACCGATAAAGCGAAAGACATTGAGAAAATAGTAAGAAAACTTCAACAAGTTAGGAATGTTGTGGCAAACAAGGAAGTTGAACAACTTATGAATTTACGCATTGGTAGTAGTGTACTCACGAAAGATCAACAAAAACAACACGCATTACATACAATAGCAGAAGAAATTCTCAAAAATTCAAATACTCGCTATACATTTGTAGCAGAACTGCTTAAAGACAAATGTGTGGAGAGAGAAAAGCTTCGTAAGGAATGTCATGCTGCTTTTAATAGAATTGTTGATCGTAAGGAATGTCATGCTGCTTTTAATAGAATTTTTGACAGGGAGGGGGAGTGTAACTTGGAGGAGGGTTTGTCAAGTGGGGGGAAATATTTTATTGTTGGTGAAGATGATGATGGTCCTCCGACAAGGCAATTTACATTAATTGGGCAAGAATCTGTTGGTGAAGATGATGATGTTACTACAAGGGCAGAAACATTAATTGGTCAGCAACCAAGTACTACTGAATCAACGCAAGTAACTGAATCTACTACACACAGCAATCTGCTAACAACAATTTCACGACGACCAACCGAAACTGAAATCAACAAAGTAGCAAAGAAAATTCGTGAAACGAGACCCATAGATGTGAAAACCACACTTCAAAAACTTAAATTGTTTAAGGGAATACAAAACGAAAAGCAGGCAATGCAGGTGTTAGTAGAAGAAATTTTGAAAGAAAAAAAATTCAGTAATCTGATGCAGATGGATAGATGTTTTTTCCGTTATGAATGTCAGACGGCTTATGATAGAATTGTTAAGCGCGAGACAAGTGGTAGTGTGAGGAGGGATAATTTACCATCAGAAGGGAATTTAACATCAACCGAGAGGAGCAATACTAGTAGTGGCAATACTACACAACAACCTCTTCAGCATTGCGAGAAAACTCTACAACATTTAAAAGCGCCCTGTAAAGATTTTCTGAAAACAGGCTACTGTTACTATGGAGGCCTATGTTTTTACAGCCATGGATTGTTGGAGGAGGGTAAGAAGAAGGATAGTAGCGAGGACAATTATAGCGAGAAGGATCATTCTTTTAAAGGTCCTCCAGGTTTGGAGCTTCCTCCAGGTTTGGAGCTTCCTTCAGATTCTATGATGCTATTTGAAGCAGCAGCAAAGAGAAATTTAGAAAAAAGACAACAGGAGTTACAACAGTGTTCGGTTCTCCAGCAGCAGCACACACAATTTTCTCCACCAGCAGCAGAATCTGTAGTAGTACCACCACCGGTATTACCGAATCAGCGACCGTTTGTTTTTCAACATCCGCATGATCAAGACGAGTCACTGCAACAGCTTTTCAATTCAATAAACGAAGGGAGTGCAATAATTTTGCAACGAAAAACGTTTTTAGATGGAGTTAAAGATCAGTTGATTGGGCTTCAAGAATGTTTTTTTCCAGAATCAGATTTTCGACGGGATTTAGAAGTATTAGAGAAAGAACAAAAAATATTGGAAGATAGACAGAGAATATTGGAAACAACGTACTTGGATCGCTGTGTAGGAAGTTTAAATGGAAAGGTTGCATTGGAGCAGCAGCAACAGTTATTGAAAGAGCAACAGCAACAGTTGCAGCAAAAGTTATTGCAAGAGCAACAGCAGCAGTTGCAGCAAAAGTTATTGCAAGAGCAACAGTTTTTTCATTTACGACAGTTACACCAGCAACAAGTTCAACAGTTATTGCAAGAGCAACGAGAGTTACAGCAACAACAGTTAATGTACTTACAGCCACAGCAGTTACAGAAACAGCAGCAGTTACAGCTACGAGAGTTACTACTGAGACAACAGTTACAGGAACGACAGTTACTGCAACAGCGGTTACAGCAGGAACAACAGTTACAACAGCAACAGCAGGAACAACAGTTACAACAGCAACAGCAGGAACGACAGTTACAGCAGCAGTTACAGCAGCAACGACAGTTACAACAGCAACAGCAGCAGCAGCAGCAGCAGCAGGAACAACAGTTACAACAGCCGCAACAACAACCTTCCGATGGTATAAGCCCTCACACAACCTCAACAGCACATATCAAACCCGTTGAATTTATACAATTAGTAGGCGTTGATTTATGGAATTACATTAACGAAAATCTTCTTCTTGCTGATGATGATGGCATAGAAACACAACATGGTTGCACACAACGACACGATTTTCCAAAAACAGTTGGTTCCCTAAAAAAATTACTTCAAGAACAGTTTTTTGAAACATATTGGAATATAGATAATTTAGATGATGTTAGCAATAGATACAACAAGGAGATTTCTTGGAAACAATTCAAAAATATGCCAGGGAAGGATGGGATTACGACTTTGAAAAGTGTTGTGGATATGTATTCAGTGGGGAATTTGCGTTTGAAACGTAGGAGTTTGACTTGCGCCAATGGCACACGTGATGATCAAAGTGATGAGTCTAACAAAAAACAACACACGACAGTAGACTCATCTCCCTATTATAAATTCGAACTCTTAGCAGTACGATTTGATCAACTAGTAGCACAACTAGCTCTTAGTTGCAAAGAAGGGAATATTAACGAACGTGAGTTTTTAGGACATATATTAAAACAGAAAGAAATTCAGAGGGAAAGATATGCAGAGTTTCTTGAAAGACAGCATGATTTAAGTCAGGTTCAGGCTGGGAATAAAGATATTGGAAAAACTGCTGCTGCTGCTGTACATGATTTTCGAATTTCTTCGTTTAAAAAATTACCAAGTTTTTCATTTCATCCTTCCTATATTGAAAAAATGAGATTGGATTACGATTTTCACACAAATTGTTTCACTGGCTTCAATGGCATACCCGATGCTTTTCCTGTAGAAAAATTATTAGAAGTTGATAATAATTGGATAGTATTTGGAGGTTTTGTGAAAATTGAGTCCAAAGCAGAAGAAGCTGTTGGGAGAGCAGCAGCAACAGTAGCAACTACAGTAGCAACAGGAGCACCAACTACAGTAGCGCCATCACCACCACCACCACCACCACCACCACCACCACCACCACCACCACCACCACCACCACCACCACCACCACCAATTTTAAGTACAGCAGCGGCGGCAGTTTTTAGTACAGTTTCGGAAAACTTAATGGAAAATTTACATTCTCTTACAGCTCAACAGCCTGAAGTTCAGGCAGGTAAGGATAATACAATAGCACAGCCGAAAACAGTACTACAGCCTTCCGGAAAAAATCCAGGTTCGGAATTGCATGGCACTGGCACGACATGCAAACCATGCGCTTGGTTTTGGAAACAGCCGGAAGGTTGTCGGGGTGGGGATTCATGTGATTATTGTCATCTGTGTCCAAATGGAACGATTAGAGAGAGAAAAAAGGAGAAAAAATTGGCTGCTTGGTGGAAGGAAGAGAAGGAGAGGTGGAAGGAAGAGCAACAGAAGTGGAAGGAAGAGCAACAGAGGCAGCGGTCGGAAGAGAGAAGTTTACACAACAGCATTCAGGAGGGAAAAGGTGTTCTCACTGCAGTACACACAAAAGCTACAACAGAAGCGGTTGATTCACATAGCTCGGTTGAAAAAGCTACAGGGGAAGTTGGGGTTACTACACAGCACGCTGTGAGTACTCTTGGAACAGTAATAGAGGAAGAAAGCGAAGAAGAACCAGCTAACGACCCTCCGATAACTGCGACACAGTTATTAATCGATGATTTAATAACAGATAAAGCAGATAATCCGGATTTACTAGATCTACTAAATCCTCCTCCTCCTCCTCCTCCTGCTCCTCCTCCTCCTCCTATATCAAGTCTTGATGAAGTTCAATTGACTGTTGTCCACGACGCGGAAGACTTTTCCACAGCTTTAAAAAATCCCAATCCAGGACACTTTAAACCTGATACTGGTAAAAAGTTATTCATCAAGCACCTTAATAATTTGAAACAAACCAAGAAACGTTCGACGAATTGGATACAGTTGGCATTGAAGAGGTACAAACCTGGCGATTGGTTGTGTGGAAAGTGTTATGATCATCAATTTGCTAGGAATGAAATTTGTCGGAAATGTGGTGTAGGGAAGAAGCCGCGTTTTGACGATGAGAAAATTGATGATGATGACGATGATGATAAAACTGCGAGTCATGGTAATCATATTACTAGAGTCAAATCTCATGGTGGTGCTACTAATCAACTAAACAGTAGAAATGATAATCCTCCTCCCAAACAAGGAAAAAGTTCCCAACTTGATGCAGCAGAAGAAACTCAAATTCTGCAATCACTGCAGCTTAAAAAACAACAATTTGCGGAAAAACTAATGCGTAGAAAACAACAAGCAGCAAGTATAACAGGAGAAATCAACGAACTTGCAGCTATGATTGAGGAAAAACATTTCATGAGCAGAAGAGAGGTTGAAAAATTTGGATATAAGCAGTTAGCAGAAGAGATGTTACTTGGTGACAGTAGCAAAGCAACAAGTACTAGCAATACTAGCAACAGCATGACAATACATGCAAAAAATATATCCACTTCGGAAAAGAAAAAGCAATTCCTACGAATGGCTATAGGGGAATTTCGTACAAAATGTAAAGCTGCACATGAAAGACTTGTAATTCAAAGTTTGGAACGTTCTACTACTGCTTCTGCTGGTACTACTACTGCAATAAACGCTACTACTGTTATAAAAGAGCCTCCTCCTCCTGTCCAGAAACTACTACTACTGCAACAACATCAAGATCGATCAGATCAAATTTCGGATATCAAATTAATAGCAAAGAAGATGAAGGCTTTGGGGATAATGTCATACGGCAGATTGGCTAATTGTCTGAATTATTTGAAAAAGAAGTCGAATCATGGCGAAATTCATCTATCTCCAGAACAGCACTCCAGCATTGATGTGGCAAGAGAAGCATTGGCGGAAAAAATGCTTGAATGTGATAGTAAATATGAGTTGATTATGATGGGTAGAGATGAATTTCGTGAAAAATGTCTTATTGCATTTGATAAATTGACAGTTGTAAATATATCGGTTGGGAAAAAATCGGCTATGGGTATAAAACAGTTAAGAGAAAATGATGGTATAAGTCCGTTTATGGGTACTACTATTCAAGAAGTTGAAGAAGAAGATACTGTTTCTGCAAGTTCTTCTGCAAGTTGTGTCGAGATGGCCACTGCTGGTGGAATTTCTGCTGATTGTGTTGGAACTTCAAAAAGAACTGCTGATATTAGTGTTGCTTCTTCATCTTCTGCTCGTACTGTTATTTCTCTTGCTGATAGAGTATTAGAACCATCGCGATCATCGTCAGCATTGTCATCAGCATCAGCGGCAGAAAAAGAAAAGTTGAATCGCACCACTGCTCTGAATATTGAAACTGATTTACCTTCGATATACCCAATTATTGCTGGAATAGATGCTACTTCACCAGTAGCTGGTTTAGATGGCTCCCCTAACAGGAGGTTATTACCTTGGAGATTGGGTTTAGATCCCGACGAGGTTGCAAAAGACCGGCACTATGGGACAGTACAACAACAATTTGGAACAGGGGATGACAGAATTGGAACTGCTGCAGAATTGTCAGAGCCAAAAAAAGTTACTACATCTTTGGGACCCGATGAAACTGCACCAACTACGACTGATGATGGTGAAACTGAAAGTGTTGTTGACAAATGTGACGATAAGCATCAACCCCCGGTACCACCGCTGTCTCCACGATCCATTGCTGCTTTGAGTATAGCTGAGCAGGTAGCGGATGTATTAAAGCAAAGAAACGAAGGTTTTCTAAAATCACTGGGCAAGCCCCCCGAATATATTGATGGACAAGTTGACGATAGCCAACAGGATCCTGAATGGGATATATGGAGTAGTAGGAAAATGTGGATTGGCGGTTAATTGTGGGATTAGCGGGGCAATTGCGAATTTTCATGTAACACTGGAAACAATGATTGATATAGTAGTTTTTCTTGAGATAGCTATATACAGGTCTGATATACAGCTTCCAACAACGAGCATTAAGTTTTAAACATTCTCGACGTAGTATTTTTCGATTTATGATGTGACAAAACATCGCAACAGAAAATGAAATGGCACACGTTATTATTATAAACCGTTGTGAAGTTGTGTTTCGCGTATAGTATGTCACATACTATTTTTAGTTTCCCTATGATTGGGTTCGTTTTTAATAAATTGAAAAATGTCGAAATTTAAGGTTTTTTTTTTTGTAATATAGTTTGTATAGTAATTGCAGGAGGAGGAGGGAGCCTCGAGGAGCAGCAGAGCTAAAAACAAGCCAGGCCACAGGCACATGATTCGTTCGAAGAGAAAAATTGATAGCGTATTGTAATTAAATCTCGATTTTAGTTAGGAGTTCGTCGATAAAATCGATGATATTATTAATAAGTGAATGATTTTTGGCAGGCTCGTAGTAAGTCTAGTTGGGAAAAATAAATGCGTTGTTGTTACAATGTAATTGTGATAGTGGAATAAAAGTTTTGTAGCGAGAGTATTAAAGTTGAATAGAAACATACCAGTGGTTGGAATAGACATAATAGAGGTAGATTTTCGACAGTTTTTATTAACACAACAATGTCTACATTTGAAAAATTTAAAAGAGCCTACCTGATATTATGTCAGACTTATGTTAATAAGTTTAGAGAGTCACTGTATGTTCTATTTTTTGGGTACTTTTTGTAGCGAGTGTATTAGTAACACGTCTTCTCGTTTCTTTAGACGTGTGATTGTCACATTTTCGACCGTTTTGGTATTAGTAGTGATTGTTATTATAGTAGTGATGAAAAAATTTAAACGACAGTTTAGCACAAACAACGCAGGAACGTGACATAAATGATTGAACTTGTATTATGGGGCATTCGATTCATACACATATTTGAATTTGTAACGCATGATGTTGACAGGGCACTGGCATCTGATCCAATTAATGAAGAATGTGATTTAACTATTAGAAGCCATTGATTGAATCAGCATGAACAGTGTGAAGATTGAATCAGCAGGTTGGTTAAGTTTAACCAGCAGTGCCGCGGCTTAGAAATAATGGCACAACAAGAAAATTGCAAATGGCGAAGAAATTGCACGCCATTGATCCAGCCCCGGAAAATAATTTATAAGCAGCAGTGTGTTTAATCTTGATGTAAAAAAATGTATCAATCATTAATTGTTGTGCGTTTGTTTTTTTTTGTCCATATACTAGAACAGACAGTCACAGCGCGACTGACACTGTTTTTCAGGAATATACTAGTTTCTGAATGTATTCTTGAAAAAATTTTTTTCGACTTTGGATTGGAGTTTCAAATGTCATTAAGTTGAACAGAAGCAATGTAGATCATGGTATTAGTACAGATTTTTATTGAACCTGCTGGTTTGATATTTGTAATTTTTCGGCGTAGCTAAATGTGACTAGAGTTTCCGGTGATTGATGTTACACGTTACGTACGTAGTTCAAGTTTTGTCCATGACTAGTTTCTGATTTGTAATACATCGTAAGTTGTTACATGTCGTTGTGTATTTTGATCAATTTGTGATAATCGTGATTCATATGCAATGTGTTGTATTTTTTTTTCTCCAAGGGAGTTCATTGATCCGATGTGAACCCGATGTAAAAATAGCAATACAGAGAGACACACCACACATTGTGTTGTAAATGTTCTGATGTGAATTGTGGGATTTATTAAGCCCATGTGATTAATATTTCCAGCGATGGATATATGGAGCAGGTGGTACAGGCTTGCATAGTGGCTTTTGTGATTAATTTTTTTCACAATCGACGGATGTGATGGAATTGCAATTGAATGCAATCAGTTCAAACAAAGTGTCTTGCATTGTTCCTTCAAATTCGTGTATAAGTTTTGTTTTGAAATTAAGACGATCATGCAGTGTCAGTTTGAAGATCTTCACATTAGCATTAATTTGTCAAAACAGAATTCCATTGTTTCCAAATTCCAATTCCTAACCATTCTTCCCGATTAAGTTTCTCGTGGCGTGAACTATCAGTATTTTCTCGCCGTTCAAATGTTCTCAATTGAAATTTTCTCTTCATAACGCACGGTCTCAAATTCGACTGAGTGAGTCATAACATACGATCCCATATACTAGCTCACACAAGCAAACAAACAAAAAAATCGCAGCCTGTATAGAAAAACACGCAGTATAGTATTAAAAAAGAATTTTGCATAATTTAGTCTACAAAAGCTTAGAAAGTTTAGACTTTCGCTATATAGACTTAATATTCTGTATTGGATTTGCACAAAGTTCTTCTTTACAATCAGTGTTTCTAGTATCGCATTTCAAGTATTTTTGTTTTAGTATAAATTTTGTATAATTTTCAACAATAGAAGTCGTTCCTGATCGATCCATTTATCTTTTTTTTTTCCTGTTGGGAGATTCGGTGGAGCAAGCAAATTGCAAGAAGAAGTAAAGATGGGTACTGCATTTTCATTTTGGAAACTGGTGAAAGTAGCGACAGTGTCGGCATTGGTAAATTGGTGTCGGCATTGTCCGGAAGGTAGAATG
>Ga0099797_100460_pt1 | contig 26309 bp, 15 predicted proteins | sample Uncmet_Sort48C_1_FD_89871 | JGI IMG/M metagenome (GOLD analysis project Ga0099797, IMG submission 89871) | Marine eukaryotic communities from CALCOFI LINE 67, Pacific Ocean - C012_Sort48C_1 | ecosystem: Environmental > Aquatic > Marine > Oceanic | place: Pacific Ocean: Monterey Bay | collected... | reverse complement strand
AGGAATTCGAGTGAAAACATACATATAACATGGAGCCTTTCCTTGGATACTTTGGTGTGCATTCGCTGCATGTGATGCTAATAATTCACTAGGTGCGCCAAATAAAGTGTCGCCAATCATTTTTGTTTGTAACGTAACTGCTGTTGCATCAATATTGCCACTTTTTTCTATATCTCGCGAAAATACTTCAGTTAATCGATCCTGAAGTATTTTGTTATTATGAGTAAGATGTTTCATTACATTTTGATATTTCTCATATGTATTAACAGGAATTAATTTAACTAATTCCGGTATCATTGCTTCCGGTGCTGGCACAGGCATAACAGGAAAGAAGCTACCACCTTCTAAAGCGTTAAAACCTACAATAAATGGAACATTATGATGTTCCCCTCGTTTAAATGCCTCGCCAATTCCGTGTTCCGGTAAGAAATTCCCATCGCTAATTACACCACCATGGGCAGCCATTTTCACCAATTCGTTTGTGCCATATTTTGACGCCATTTTCATTAGTACTTCGCCTGGTATATCTCTTAATTCGGCTAATGATCCCACTTGTAATGCATTCTGGAGCATTATTCCTTTTTTCGCAACTTTAGCTTTACTTGCTGTAGTTGCAGGTGGCGCAGCTCGTAAACCCAAACCTGATTGGGATATCGCACGGTGAAATAAACCTTTTGCTGATGGTGCTATCATCAATGCACTACAACTAGAGCCACCGGCACTTTCACCAAATATTGTAACATTACTGCTGTCACCTCCGAATACACTTCCATTATGTTTTACCCACTCCAATGCAGCGACATGATCCATCAATCCATAATTTCCTGAAGCCCCACCTTGTTCTTTGTTTAACTCTGGATGTGAAAAAAAACCTAGGAGGCCTAGACGGTATTGCGCACATATGACAATACATTTGTTTCCAGTGTTACACAGAGTGCTACCGTCATAATCTATTGAATTTCCGGATCGGTGCGCACCACCGTGAAACCAAACCATAATTGGTAGCAATTTCTTTTTACTAGATAATATTGCTTCCTCTGGCACATAAATATCTAAAAATAAACAATCTTCCGAATATGCAGAAGGTGCAGTGCGGGAAATATCTTTTGGATCAACACCAGCAATTCTAAAAATATTTGCAGTGAATTCGCTAAGAACCACACCGGGAGGATCAAATGCCTGATCTTGTAAAGCTGCTGGGCCCGGCACTGTGCAGTCTCTTACACCAGACCACGAGAGTGCTGGCTGTGGAGGTTTCCATCTTAAATCACCAGTTGGAGGTGCAGCAAAAGGCACAGAAAAAAAGGAGATGACTTTATTTTTATGGACACCTTTAATAACACCCTGTTTGACTTTAACACGTGGGTTCCTAAATGGTGAAGACATACTCTTGTGCGTTTAATGTGGCATTGAAACAGTTTGCAACTGGATAATAATATGTTTACACGGTTTCAAATGAGAAGATGGCTCAACTAAAAATGAGGAGCTTTTTTCTATCTACTACTCTAATTTTGTAAAAAAATAAAATATTATTATTATTTCATCATACCTGTAGTGTTATAGTGCCACTATTATTACCAAGGTGGTGGTGGTGTCTGTGGTTAGACAGATGATAATAATACATCATATAATAATAGCAACAACACACTTTGGCACCTCTGTGTTTTGATAATAATACGACTACTCATTATACTACGCTAAATACCAAGCTTCTCAGTTCTATTTTTAATAGTAAATGGTACTTTTTTTTTATTATTATTATTATTATTATTATATTACTATAGGTATTCATTATGTGCCATCACCACCACCACACGACATTTTTGGTACCAAGGTATCATTATACAAGTTGTAGCAGTTGTAACTTTTGGAAACAAATTGTGGGTTGATCTTATCCTCCCGAGGTAGGAAACTGCTCTATATTATCTCACATACATTGACCAATTCAATTCGAAAGTAGATCTTTGTACAAAAATAATGGCATCTATAACGTCTGACAGAATACCAAGAACAGTGGCGACAAAAGTTACAGAACCGTCTTGTACAAAAGAAGAGTTGGATAACTACTTAAGTGTAGCCCATGAGTTTTTATTAAGTGATAAATATTTGGAAGTGATGACAGGTGGTATAGACAAAAGTTTGCCTTTGAAAGAAAAGGCTGGTCTGCTATCTGATCGCCTCAAAAGTGAGTACAATAAACGATGGGTTGAGTGTGTTGTATCGAATAATGAAAAAGGCAGCGGTAGTTCGCCAATAGATGACGACTATCTAGATAAAGCAATGCAATATTACATAAAAAAAGATACAGAACTTTTACAACGTTATAAAACATTTTGTGAGGTAGAAAGGGAGCGTTTTATGGTTGCGTTATATGGAAAAGAAGAAATTGAAAAACGTGGGAAAATTGAAAAAGCTATCCAAGAGTATTCACAGTCAGTGCAACAACAATTTATGTCGCTGAGTATTGAACAAGGACTGGAAAAAATGAAAGAGTTGACGCCAGCTGTTCAAGCATGGCAAGAAAAATTAGCAACAACGCCAGAGGAAGAAAAAGATGCACTTTTTTCTGAGGCATGTTTAGATGATATGAAGCCAATGATTCAAATGAGAGTATTAGAACAGATTATTCAAGCAAAACAACAACAGAATCCTATGGGAGTGCCACAGCAGCAGAAATATGAAGTACCAAAACCTATTGATTTAAATACTGTTGATTGTGGGAATGAAAATGATGGACGTAATATTTCATTAGCACTTGGTAAAAGCACCTACAATAATGGGAACTCAATCGATGCAGCAAGAATATATGCCAGGGTGGCAAAACAAAGCGTATCAAATACAGAATTAGATATGAAGAACAAGGCTTTGTTAATGCTTGGGCAATGTTATGCTGATATGGATGATGATAATCTTGCGATGCGATCATACCTAGCAATCACATCAACTAGTGAAAAGGCTTTAACAGAGGATGATATTTTATTCAAAGCGTTGCCTGGTATGGCAGTGGCATCATTTAACGAAGGTCAGAGCGAAATGGCATTTAAAAATTTATTGGATTGGGTGTTAGTAAAAGGTGCTAATCTTGATACTTTTGGCGATGTGGAAAAGGGCGAAATTGATAATACGCAATTAATTTCATTGTACTTAAAAGTTACTGAAAAGTTCCCAAGTGATTCCAAGCCATTAGAAATTTTAGGTGTACTGTACAATGTTGCTGGTGATCGTCAAGCTGCAGCAGAAGTTCTTGAAAAGGCATGCGATCTATCACCAAATGATAGCACCCTATGGAATAAATTAGGTGCGACTCTTGCTAATTTAGGTAAACCAGATGAAGCCATAAAAAGCTACGTTGTAGCTACTAAGTTGAACAAAACATATATCCGTGTTCGTGTGAATTACGGTATTGCGTTGGGCGATCAAAAGAAACCAATTGAAGCGGCATTTCAATTTATTGAAGCTTTGCGGATTGGTAGGGCTGCTGAAAAATCTTGGTTTTGTAACATGCAAGCTTGGGCTCATTTACAGCGTGCTATTTATGCCATGGATCGCCCTGACTTACCAATTATGAATTTAATGCAACAAGCTAGGGCTAGTGGTAGGGAAGGTAAATCAGATGAAGCATGTAAAATATTAGATAACATTGTGAAAATTATAAATGAAAGAGGGGATCCGCCAGCTGTTGAAATAGAAACGATAACGAAGGGAGATGGAAAAACTTTTCCAAAAAGGGGAGATAAATTGACAATGCATTACACTGGCAAGTTGAAAGACAATGGGGCCAAATTTGATTCATCCAGAGATCGTGATTCACCATTCGTATTCAGTATTGGTGTTGGGCAAGTTATAAAAGGATGGGATCAAGGAGTCATGCAAATGAGTTTAGGTCAACGGGCGAAATTAACGATACCATCCAGCTTAGGTTATGGCTCTAGAGGTGCTGGTGGTCAAATTCCACCAAATGCTGATTTAATATTTGATATAGAGTTGTTAAAAATTAATTGAAACTATTGTTTGTTGCGCAATCATCGTTGCTATAATTTTAAAAATACATTTTCGTATGCCTCTGTATGTTAATATACTTTAATTTATATTGGTAAAAAAAACAAATTAATAAAAATACAGTCCTATAATGCCACGTACTTTTCTTAAACCAGTGAATAATTTAGATAATATTAGTACGAGTCTACGAATACAAAATTGGGACATTTCATAGGAAAATCATCAAATAAATGTACAACACAATAAACATCAACACGAATTTTTTCACTTTCACTTACTTCATTATTATCATACTTAAAATAATTAATTAATTATAATACGAGGTACTAAATAATAATAATAAATATGAAATAATAATATAAATAATAGTAAGTCTTCATGCGGCATGTTAAGGCCATCAGCAGCTAATTTATTATAATTTTTCGACTTTTCCATCATCTTCTACATCGGCGATATTACTACGAAAGTTGTTCTACAAGTATAACCCACACGCGGATACTTACGTATACAGAGATACATACTGTCTTACGAAACATGGATATTGCGTTACGAACATTTTTTCCACGTAGGATACGTTTGGTATTAGAAAAAGCAATACAGCTGCCAGCAAGCGGGACTGTATTTACATTTGTTTTTTTTGCCTACTTTTTATTAACCAGTGGTATAATTTATGACTTTATTAATGAGCCACAGTCGACTGGGAAAACGCGTGATAAATTTACTGGCAAAGACAAACCGCAGCCTATTTTGCCATATCGTCTGAATGGTCAATACATAATAGAAGGTATGGTGGGCGGTATGTTGTTTAGCTTGGGTGGACTATCATTTATATTTTTAGATAAAGCTCATAACGTAGCATCTGGTAAAGTAGTTCGATATTTACTATTTTTTGGTGGGTTTGTACTGTTAGCCATATCATATAATGTGATAATACTGTTAATGAGAATAAAGTTACCATCATACTTAGTTTATACGTAAAAAAATGGTTGATATATTTGACATATTATTATGTATATATACATAGCATTAGTTATAATTTATTTTTAGTAGCTTCCAGTGGCATTTCAACCGTATTGGCTGCTACTTTACCACCTTTGACAAATTTCATAGACAAACTATTTACACAGTGGCGCTCATTGGTATTTGTGAAGCCTTCTCCTTCAAAAACATGGCCAAGATGGCCACCGCAATTATTACACATAATCTCAATACGGGTCATTCCTAAACTCTTGTCCACTTCAACTGACAATGCATCCTTGTAGCATTTATCAAATGCTGGCCAACCACACCCTGAATTAAATTTACTAGCTGCAGAATATAATGGGTTTTTACAGGCCCTACATTCAAAATAACCTTCATCGTTTTCCGGGTAAAATTTATCATACTTGCCAGTTCCTGCAAGTTCCGTGCCTTTTTGGCGCAATACATAATATTCATCAGGAGTCAATTCTTTTTGCCATTCCAATTCACTTTTAACAAGAGGAAAATTCTTCTTTCCACTCATAGTTTTCTTGTATTTAGGTTTTTCAGTTCCAAACGTCCAAAGATGATTATATTGTTGATATTTCAATAAACTAAGTGTTGTCTGTGAACTTTGTTTATTTCTATGACTATTAAAACACTTATAATTGTATTTTGTATTGTTGAATGTTGACTTAAATATCCTGCGTATCATTTGTTGCGCTCACCTCATATATTGCTTTAAATGGTAAACTAACACGTGTGTATACTTGTCTGCGCGTAACACATATTCAACAAACAGTCGACTTCACGTAAAGAAATTAAAGTCCAACAAATGGAACAAATCGAAGAAGAAGAAGATGACTATATAGAGGCAATATAAGATGATGATGATGTGTGGTGATAGCAGTACATCATAGAACAATTACTATTATTATTCATTAATATTATTATTGCACTATTTATTATTATTATTTTTTAGTAGTAGTAGTATAAATGTAAAATAAATACAGTTGTTGTTGTTATTAGTGTTAATTTAACATAGTAGTATTGCAAAAGCCCTATATAGTAACAGTTAACAGTTATCAAACAAATAAAAACATGATTGACTGCCAGATTCAGCATTTCTATCTTGTCTCTCGAAAGATGTTCCACTTACACATAAAACTGTTTCACAGATTTGTAAGATAATAATAGCAGTTGGCGGGCAAGCAAAAAATGGAGAAAATACAATCATCTGGAGGTGATACACAACTTCCAAACCCAACCATTAATAACGAAAATAAACATGCTCTTGTTGCAAAAAAAAATCTAGCAGATCGGTACGATTTGCCAAAAGAATCGACTTGGTTCTTTAGTTTAGTCTTAGTGTGTACAATAGGTGTGATGTTGGAACGGTTGATTATTGTATTTGATGGTATAGGTGAGAAACATATTAATTTTTTACACATTGAAATTTTTTCGTGTGTATTATTATCATTTTTATGCGGCGGAATGATATATACTTCTTTTGTATACTTAACCAGAGTGAACGTTTACATGTTGTATAATTATTGTGGGATGCATTTTATGCTGTTAGCATATAACTCATTATATATTGTTATACCAACTGCTCGGTGTTCTCCAAACAATAATATTAACAACGCGTGCCCAATAACATTTTATGTCTTGCTCGTATTTACTATTGCTATAATGTATTTCGTATATCGTATTCACGAGGATATGGCATGGTTGTTTTTTAAAAGGGTCGGTGCATTGCCTAAAATGAGAAAGTTATATAGCACGTACCTATTAGTGCGTAGCTCAACGTCATTGAATGTCATATGTGCATTGCTTATGGTAACATCAACATGGAAATTTACTGTTTTAAATAATGTTGACTTTGCCAACATTATTATACTACTTATAGTAACATTAATATTATTGGCAACGGAGTATATGGGACGTTATTATATGAAATTTGGTATTGAAAATGAAGATAAGGCATTGGTACAACGAAGTTTGTATTTGAGTTTGTTTTTACCGAGTTATACCGTTTATTCTATTGTTGTTGGAATAGCTGCTTGGGAAAACCGGTTTAACGCTGTCTTTACTGTTATAAATGCAGAAGAAGCCAGCGAGAAATCGACATCAAAAGAATATGGTGTCCATTACGCAAATGAAATTATATTTGGTATTTCATTAACAATATTCCTTGGAGTAATAGTATTTATTATGCGGTTTAGAACTTTTAGAAAAATGCAATATTTGAAAGCAAATTTTGGATCAGGACTTCCAGAAAAAGTTTTGAACGATCATTTTTTTTTCACAATTTATGATCTATTGCCAATTTTTGAACGATTTCGGCCTCAGAATCTTGACAGCAGTGGAAAACGAAAAGCTAAACAAAGAGATATTGACAGTAACATTAGAACCATGTATGTTATCCCTATTTTTGAAACTCTTTTAATCAAACAAGTCTAACATATCACTTATGATATCATACTCTCTACAGGTCTGGAACCAAACTAGTTGATATTAAGATAGACAATAAAGCAACTAGATCGCCACCATTAAATGGCGCTGAAGAGAATAAAAAAATCGAGAACAATTATTTGTTAATGTGAGAAAGAGAGGGAGGGAGGGAGAGAGAGATGACATATCATTACGAATTTGTAAAAATCACCGGTAAAGAATAACTTTTACGTAATATTTATCATTGGATCAATACAATAATAACTCGCAGAATCCTCTCTGGAAGACAAATTTGTATATGTGTGTGTTTATACGAGTATCATATTTCAAAGTATATGCGTGATATAAATAACATATCGTAACATTTTATTATAAAAAGTTTTTTACATACACTTGGGAAAAGTTAAGTTACGACTCAATATTTTTTAACATTCCTGCTGTCATATTGAAAAATCTTGATTACCGGATATATCATTGTCATCTTCATTTTGTATATTTAAACTTTGCGGAGTAGTAACAATACCCCCATCCTCGTCATCTACTGGTGTTGTAGGCATTAACATGGAAGCCATTGCATATGGAGTTTTGCTGCCAGCACTAACCAAATTCATCTTATCAAATGATTTTCTGTTCCGCAGAATTGGTGTTGACTCATTGGAGATACGACCAGAGTAAGATCGACGTCGATTTCTTCTTTGCACAAGGGTTGGAGAGGCTTTGATTCCGCCGCCACCACCACGTAATGGAACTCGTAATTTCCCACCAATTGCAGTAGATGATGGATTGCGCTTTGCACTTGCTATTTTCTCCTCGAGCTCCTTAATACGCTTGTCTTTCCTTGAACTTTTAATACCTTGTATTTCCAAGTCCATTTTCAATTGCTGGTTATCTTTATTTGCTTTACGAATTAGAAGTTTTAATTCTGTGCAAGAAGTTTCTAGTAATGTTAATTTACTTGAAAGCTCCTCTTCATCATTGCCACGCATCAAACGTGATATTTTAGAATTATATGAATTAATAGTATTTTGCATAATGGCTTCTTTTTGCCTTAACCTTTCTATTTCGTCTTTTAAATTGTCATTCTCTTCCACAGTTCTCATGGTCATTTCCGCATGTTCTTGCACTTGCATCATTAATGCAGCAACACTTTCACAACTGGCTGCGTATTTTTCAGGTAGATCTGGGTCATCAAATGGGTTGATGTCACCACCAACTACAACTTCTTGTGCTGCAGTAACACTATCTGAGTGCATTGTTCTTCCTATTGATGGTCGGCTATTTTTCTCATCATCATCATTATCTTTGCGTCTCCCAAATGGAAACCACGAAGTTTTTCTTTTCTCTGGTACTGCCTTTGCTTTTTCTAACGCCATTCGTTTCGCGGTGTCGTTATGACCTAATTTAAATAACATTTGCTTATGCTGACTTTGGTTTGATACTTGCTGTGATTTAAATTCCTCTGTTAATTTTAGAGTCACGTCTTTTTCTAATGCTTCCAAATCTGCTCGATGTTCCATCGTTAATGCTTCGATGTTATGTTTATGCTCCTCCTCCATTTTTACTTTCAACTCCGACAATCTTTCGTTTAATTCTTCTTTACCACCTAATTTAAACGTCTCTATATCTTTCCTCGTTTGCTCTTTGACGATTTCGAGTTGTCGCTGCATCTCTTCTTTAGCTTCCTTCCTTTCCTCTTCTAGTGTTTGTTTCCATTGGTCTCGCACTTTAGTTAGGGCAGCTTCTTTTTGTGATGCCGCTTTTCGTAACGCTTTTTGCATTTCGTTCATTGTTGTTTCCATGCAGTTTTCAATTGCCCTATCCTTTTCCTCAGTTAGTTGTTTGCGTAATTCACTTAAAGATTCTTTTTTGTCAACTCGAAATGTAGCTGTCATCTTTTCTCGTTTTTTTAGTTCATCTTCAACTACATTCGCAATATCTAATGTTGATTGTGACATCCACTGTGAACGCTCGTCTTCGTGCTGCTTTTTTAATTCACTGATTTTAATTTCCATTTCCGACTTTAAATCGTTTAATTGTATATTCTTTTCTTCGATATTCTGTTCATGTAGTGTTAGAGAATCGTTTAGTTCTTTCACTTTCACCTCATATGCAGCATTTAAAGCTTTACATTCTGCTTCTTTGCTTTTCATTTGTTCGTCTGTTTTTGAAACGGAGTCTTCTAAATTCCGTATTTTTGTAGAAAAAAATTCAATTTTTTGTCGGTGCTCCTTTCTTGTTTCTTTCTTCTCATTTTCAAATTTTAACATCTGCTCTGCAACTTTATCTTTCCATTCATTTCTTACTCTCAACAATGTATTTTCTTTCTCCTTCGTCGCATCTTTTAAAACTTTTTGCATCTCATTCATGGTTGTTTGCATACAATTATTAACTGCCTTATCACGCTCGATGTTTAATTTTGTTCTTAACTCTTCTAATGCTGCATTTTTCTCTTCATCTTTTGATGTAATAAGTAAATCTTTCTCCGCCTTTGCATTGTTTTGTTGATTTTCCAATTCATTTTTTTTTTCCTCTTTTAATTTAAGTATCTTGAGATTATGCTGATCGATTTCGGTTTTTAATTTCTTTTCATTTTCACTTAATTTCAAATGAATTTTTTCAACGCGCTCTTCATATTTCACGCGCTCCTCATCGCGTCTTTTATTTGTTTCATTTAATTCACTTTTGTGTGTCTGTATAAGTTGCATGACATACTCGCTCTTCTCTTGGATTTTATGTTCTAATTTTTGATGTTTTGATGATGCTTCGCGAGTTCTTTCCTCATGTAGAACTTCTTGTTGCTCAAATTTCTCTTTTAAATTGGTCAATTCATTCATTACGCGTTTCTTTTCCGTATCATGCGTATTTCTAACTTCCTCTATTCTTTCCTTCAATTGCCTTTCAAATTCTCTTTTCTCAGACTCTAGCATTTCTTCTGCTCGCAATGCTCTCTCCTTTTCCATACGTGCTTCAGATGCCTTTTCTTCCACCTTACCCTCTAAAGATTTGACTTTTTGAGTCGTAATTTGTAGAGTTTCATTTACATCTTTAAGCATTTCCAAGTTTTTATTTAATGTAGTTTGTTGGCCTCTTAATTCCGCTAAACCATGTTGCGTTTTTACTACTTCATCTTTTAGCCGATCTCGCTCTGCTTTCACTGATCCATATGCCTCTTGAGTTGTTTGCAAGTCTTGTTGTACTGAATCTAATTGGCTCATTAGTTTTTGTTCCACAGCTTCCGTTTGTTCGGATGATGCAATTCGCATTGTTTCTTCTGCTGCTTTTGCTCGATCTCTTTCTGCTAATGCTTTGTTAAGTGTTGCTTTTATCTCATCAACAACCCTACTATGCTGTACGTTTAATTCATCTTTCTCGCGCAACAAGGAATTAATTTCTAAGTTCTTTGCTTCAAGATCTTTGACAAACTTACTTTGGTATTGCTGTATTTCTTCGTTGTGCTTACCTTTAAGTTCGCTGATTGCATTTTTGTGAGATAAAGTGTTGTTATGCGATAGATTTTCTGAATCTCTTAGTTGAGTTGAGTATTCTTGGCAACGATTTTCAAGTTCCAAAATACTATTTCTTGCAATAGACAATTTTTCTTCCCATTCCCTCTTAAAAATAGTCCTTTCGTTGTCAGCCTTTTCAATAGCTTTTAGCAGCTCTTGGTGCTTAGAAGATGATGAAAATAATTTTTCATTTAACGTGCGTTCCATTTCTTTGCTACTTTCCACAAGATCCTTTTTTGCATTTTCAAGTAATTTAATTTTTTCTCTGGTCGTCAACTTTTCGCTTTCAATCTCATTAGTCAAATCAATGCATTTATTTTTCAAAACAACAATTTCTCCATCCAATGCCTTCATCAGATTCTCCACTTCGGTCTTCTCGCGTCGTATTTTATCCATTTCGTCCTCGTACCAATGTATTTTTTCACCATTCATTTTTTCTATCTCTTTTTTTTCATCATTGTAATCTAAAGTCAATTTGCTGATTTTATCTTCTAATTCAAGGGCTTCTTTTTCAAACTTCTGAGCGGCACTCAATTTCGTTCTAATTGAAGATATTTCTACTTCTTTTGCTTGAAGAAGTTGTTTGGCGTCTCCAATTTCTTGTTCGGCTTTTAACTTTTCTTCCGTAGAGGTCATTTGCAGCGAAACCCTTAATTGCTTTTCCTTATCAAGTTCCTTTTCGACAGACAAAACCCTTTGCACAGTCTCTTCCTTTGCACTATTTATTCTATGTATTTCTTCATCTTTTTTTAAAACCAAACTCGCGGCTGCAGCCTTTTCTGTTTCAATTTGATTTGATAAACTTGTCGCTTTTTCTATTTCCTTTGACAACTTCATGTTCAATGATTCAATTATAGATGTCTTCTCTCCAATCTTTTGTTCGTAATTACTAGTCATTTTCTGCATCAAGTCCTCTTTTTGTGTTATTTCCACTTGCTTTGATTTTAAAGTTTCTTCCGTTTGATTTAACCTCGATTCTGCCTGTGCAGCTCTCATCGCAACATTTTTAATTGATTCTGTGTGTTTGCTTTCTAATTGTATGATTCGGTTTTCTGCTTTAATATCCTTATTTTTTAATTCTTCTTTCAACTCATCACAATATTGATCTGCTTTTTGCAAACGCTCAACATTGATTTTTAATTCCATTTCACGGTTTTTCCTTTCCTCCACCTCTGACTTCAATTTAGTCAATTCTTGTACATATTTCATATTTTCTTCCCCCATTTGCTTTTCCAACGCCTTTTTTGCTTCAATGGCATCTTTTACTTGCTTTTCTAAAGATTCAACTTCTTTTTTCACATTTGTCATGTTATTTTCTAATCCTTCAATAACATTTTTCTGCTCATTTACTTGCATTTGTATTGCTTGTTTCTCTTCCTCAGCTTTAGATACTAATTCTTTTTCAGTACAAATTGTTGAATTCAAATCGAGAACATCTTGCGTTAAAGTTTTGATATTTGATTGTGCCTGATTTAGTTCCTCCTCCAATGCTGTTGCGTTTTCTAGCATAGCTAAATTGCCTCTTTTGGTGTTTTCAAACTTGTTTTCCAATTCTACTTTATCGTTCTCCAATTCTTCATTTTTTACTTGGAGTTCACTAAGCTGCCTTTTCATTTCATTATCATTTTCATTTATATTATCAAGTAATTTATTTGCCTCGTTTAATTTGTTTTTCAAAGCTTCCTGCGCTCCTAACATATTTGCTCGCTCCAACTGCAATTCACTAGTTAAATTCTGATAATGCTTTAACTGCTCCTTTAACGCCTGTATTTCATCATTGATTTCTTCCATCTCCGCAGCATTTTTATTTTCATTGTTGCTGTTATTTTTTTGATCATCATCCTCCGATTCCTCATCAGATGAATAATTTTCATCGTCCTCAATTATTACACTTGTACTTGGTGCCAAACTGTGCTTTTTTTTCCTCCTCCCAGGAGGCCTAGCCTTGCTTATGTTTCCTGTAGTTAATCTGCGCTTATTTAATTTATTATCTTTTATTGCAATTGGTTTTTCTGCACCACGGTAAGACATCAGTTCATTTTCTAACATTTGTATTTTTTTTTCCAACATCATTATGGCCTTCTGCGAATGTCTTAGCAAACGCATCAACTCCTCTGGTGTTCGTTCTTGGTTGATTTTTGCCTTATTTTTGACACGTTTCGCACGTTCACCAAAACGCAGCGTAGAAACAGTTTCATCATGGTTAAAACTACTTGGACTGCAACATATTACAAGAGCAGTTTTTGCGTTGCCGCCTAATGATTCTTGAAGTAACCTAGTCAATTTGCTATCTCGATAAGGTACATGTGAAGAATTTGTTTCAGTTAATTTTTTAATTACAAGTCCTAAAGCTGATAATGATTGATTAATCATTTTTGCTTCATCCAACCTAGTTCCACTAGCGCCTGTTTTTCGTATTTTTTCTGAACCAGCCAGATCGACTAAATATAATTTTCCCTTTTTTACTGTTCCGCTCGTTTCATTTTTCTGTGTGATTGTTACAATAAATACGCTATGTGAGCGACTACTCTCACTATTCATATTAGTAGAACTAGTTGCACGGTTTGTTGCACCTACATTTAATGCATCCATAACCTCATCATATGATGATATATACAGTTCGGTACAACCTTCAATAAACACTGTTTCATGCTTTTTTATCTTTAAATTATCACGAGTTGGATCCAACAGATCTCTAATTTTTTCTAAATATATTTCAATGTACGACACATTTATGCTAAAAGTAGAATTTTCATCAGCAGAGTCAATTGCATCAAAAATTGTTTGAATACAGCGTGGAATCATTCCTTGAATATCTTCATCTTCCACGTCAGGGCCTTCCATGGTAAATGTTTTACCACTACCTGTTTGTCCATATGCAAAAATAGTTCCATTATAACCATTAATGACATCAAGTACAATTTTTTTCCCACATAATTCAAAAACTTCAGCCTGAGTACTATCAGGTCCAAAAATATGGTCAAAATGGAAGGAACGTTTATCAGACGTTCGTTTTTCTCCATCATTTATGCATATAGTGGAATCACTAACCTTTTCCGCACATACAGCTGATTTTAATCCTATTTCTTTTTTATTCATCGGCCTGATTCTACAACATACTTTAACCGAGCTACTGCTACTATTTCTATTACTATCACTTTCATTTTTCTGGTTTTCAGCCATAATATTTTCTTTAAATTAAAACAAAAATAATACACCAAACAAATGAATCAGAAAGGTCTATATAATAGACGAATCTATGTGTGTATTATATTCAACTCAGCACAATATATGTATGTATACGCTTTTTTGTGGCATAAACAAACATGTGTATATATATATATATATAAACTATGGTGTAGTATCCTACGCAGTCATCAAGACAGTGTCCCTTAGTATTAAAAGAGTTGATTATAATAATAAAAAAGTAGTAGTAGTAGTATAGTAGAAAAAATAGCTGTAGCTGTGTAATTTATTCATTTTTTTTTTTTAATAAAATTTTTAGTAAAATTTCTTCAAAACCTTTTTTGTTCCTTCTTATTATCAGTTCATGTCTTTCAAATTTACAGTAATAGTGCATTCTATGCTATTGTTTCGTCCCTATCATTATATTTCAATTTATTATTATTATTATTATTTTTATTTTCAATTTATAAATATTATAATAATACCTGGTACTCTAACTCTTGATTATCTTACTACAGTGGTTATGGTGTATTATATTATTATTATTTTTTTTTTTTTATTATTAAAATAATACTACTTCTTCAACAAATGTAAATGCTTCAATATTTTTATACCAATGGAGTCACCGAAATATCTATAGTCACATTGTAAACAACATGCACATTTTTATAGGATGCATTAAAAGCAACAACAAAATGGTGAAGGTGTCAAAGTCTATGTCTCTGACCACAAAGTTCAAACGGTGTTATAAAATTAAAGGCTCTGTCCATTTTCAAGCTGTTTTTAAATTTCATGGAAAGCAAATATACGTTGGTGTTTTTGATTCATTATTGAAAGCTGCTATTGCTGCAGATTATAGATGTGTTGACCTAGGCTTTCAAAAAGCGAAATTAAATTTTCCAAATAAATATCAGATATATAAAACTGCTATTCAAAATGAGAAGCATGATAATGAATGCAATACAAACACGATGGACAACCATGATATTTTTCAAACTCGTCCTCATCCAGCTGTCGTCGGTAGAAAAATATTCAAAGGTGGTTTTGCTCAAAAGAAAAGTCGCAATAAAACAGGATACAAAGGAGTGTTTCCCATAAAGAAGACAAAAAGTAATAAAAATAAAAAATATTTGATACAAGTTTGGCATCAAGGAAAAGCACTTAAAGTTAAAAATAATAGATTCGACACGATTTTAGAAGCGGCCATTGAATTCGATATCCAAACGATCAGTATGACAAATAGGGGAAAGGAATATTTAAATTTTCCAGAAAATTACGAAGATTATCTAAAACAAATTAGGGTAAGGAAAACATCAAATAATCTATTGAACAACCATCAACAAACTAGTATAAAAACTTCTGGAATATTGTTATAATGCTCGACATTTTAGTCAACAGCGTGTATATATGTATATTTATAAATGCTATATCCCCCCCTAAATAGTCCACGCCCCTAATAACTTTCCATGTGCTTCCTTTTCTGCCGTGGCCAAACGATATACCACGGTGGTAGTTGACCCTATATCTATGCTATTATAAGAAGAAGAAATTTAAATTATTATTATTACGACGACGATGATGATGTGATAATACATTGTTGTAATCTTTGTCTTTGGTCAATTCATTGTATAAATCTTTGTTTTCCTTTTTAATTATTTTCTTTGTAATGTTACGCATTTCCTTCTCAAATTTGTCTAGAAACTCATAATTACCTTTTCTTGCTCCATTCTCTATCAGATAATTTGTTAGTTTACCACCATTCATTAATGATATAAAACAGGTCTTGGTTGTGTCTCTATCAAATCCTGATTCCTTCATAATTGCTTGTAACACTTTGTCTCTTTTCTTACAGTATCGTGTTAGCATTGGGCATTTAATGTTAACCTTTCCACATAGCCATCGTAGTATATTTGGGTGGCAGTTTATTATATCAATGTCAACCCAATTATCTTTGCATAAGAAATGCCTTACTTGTCGCCGAATGCTACCTTGTGACAACATATTAGTGGGATATACTCGTCCAACTTCACATTTTGAAAAGTAGGAAGCTTTCACATAATAATTATTATCTATCTTGACCAACCTTTTATACATCAATTTAATGAAATTTTGTTCATTGTGTATCACTCCATCCGAGAAAAGCGAATGACGATCTTCCCACCATTTTTTTGTTGTCAGTAAAACATTTGTTGATTTTACTAAAGCATACAGCTTTTTTTTATCAATTGGTTCTAAAAACGAACGATTTTTGAAGAAATCGTTGGTATTTGTTAGATTTGGCAGGTATTTTTCTTTCAAAACACTCATTTTTAAATTATCGTTTGATTTTTTTCTGTTCTCTGGAACGAAATTTTTTTTTGTAGATTCTGTTATGGTAGATTTCAAATTAGTTTCTGTTATGGTATCGTTAATATTCTCCATTTTATTTCTTAATTTATTTTTATTATTTCTTTTCAATTTACTTTTTTCTTCGTGATTTTTTGTAGATTCTGTTATGGTAGATTCCATTCCAGTTTCTGTTATGGTAGATTCCATAACAGTTTTCTTTTTAGTAATAATATTTTTTTTCATCATCTTCATCTATGTATCTAATTTAAATTTATTAATTCAATTCAATTTAGATTAAAAAAAAATTTCAATATATTTTTGTAGTTTCTGTTATGGTAGATCAAACCATAGTTTCTGTTATGGTAGATCAATTTAGTTTCTGTTTCGGCAACAATCCCATTAAACCATCGATTCTGCTGTTTCACGACGCATTCGCATAGAATGCTCTCTATCCTCGACATACTTTGAAGCGGTGCCTGTTTCACGGTAAATATTGCCTGTAGCAAACATCATCATTTCCATTTTTTTATCTTTGAACATTGTCCATAACCCATTTAGACTGAACAAAAAGATTTGAAGAAAACACGAGCGTTTAATTGAACGTTTATGAAACACATAATCATCGCCGTATTGGAAGAGGATGATGCCAACATCAATGTCCAAAAAAATTCTTTGAAAAATACAATACAAAGTTGTCACTGCAGAAAGAATGGCAATGGTCAACATAAACATCCTGCTTTTCTTTTTCACTGCATCTAAAAACACGAAAAGTGACAAACCTACAAGATAAACGAAACCATTGATTGGGGAAATGGAATTATATGGTTTGGCACAATCAATGGTAAAAATACAAACCCCAAGAAACAAAATTATCACCACATTCACTTCTTTCACTAGTCTTCGAGTGATCACAAAGGAAATGTTCTTGTAATATAGAGTTGCCATGCTTATCAAAAATCCAACAAAACAAACAAGCAATCCCATATTTAGAGGTGTATTTAGAGAAACGAATAGGAAACTATTAAGCACAAACAACAAAAGACAAAGACCACCACACACAGCCCCCCCACGCTGTCCCCACTTCAGTCTCCAATCCAACCACTCGTCCAGTTCCACTACATTCCCCAATAGTCGAATACTTTTTCGACGTTCATGTTGTGGAGCCCATGAGTTGCGACTATTATCCCTAGTCAACCCTCGAGTCCCAGGTGAAACTCCAGCAAGTTCCTGTGTTTTCGACGTAGAATTATTATTCATATTTTTTGTGTTCTTGTTGCGAGAAGGTTCTTGATCTTTTTACTTGATTTCTTGACTTTGTTGATTCTTATTTGTTTTCCGTTCAACGTTGAACAAGCGTGATAGAATAAAGTATTAATGTTTTCATTAACGCCGATTAAGCAAAATATTAATAATATTTATATTATTAAAAATATTATAAATATTAAAAAATTGATTTTTGTAAGTTATTTTGATAGGGTAGAATTTCGGTATTGTAAAAAGTAATGTTTTATTTCTTGCGTCCTTGTTTCTATGTCAATAATAACTGTTCTAAATATTTTCCACTTGTAATCATCATCATCGATACGCCATTTGTTTCTACCAAGAAACGTTTTCACTTCGTGCCAATAGCGTAAACAATCATTGGCATCTTCCCAATCATACGACGTGACACTATTATTAAACTGATCTAAAAACCACTGTATTAAAAAATCAAAATCGATGTCAGGTATTTGATTATTTTGCTATAATAGGCTACTATAGTGTTTTATTACGGCCACATGATGGATTTTAATGTTACAACGCTTGGAAATATATATATGGTATGTTTTTAGTTTTTCGTATAGTATAATTATAATTTTGTTATATACTTTTATTTTATTTAAAAACAAATGACATATTAATATGAGATTTTTAAAAAATATTGTTGTTAAAACACATTGAGATGATGTGAAAGTATTAGAGTATAGTATTAAATATATAGACTACAATGTGAATAAATATACATATTTACGTACATTTTTTATATATGTGTAAAATAATTTTCTTTACATACATACACTACAACCTGTTCCAATAATTCTGGTTAGCCCCTGGTGAATAACTTCCTACCATATCATCCGCTTCATCTAGGCTTTTGTTTCTTTCTTCACAAAGGTAAACTTTATCACCTTTGCGTTGACGGCCAGCCTTTTGATGTGCCAATCCTTTGCGGTCTGTCCGTTTGCAATTTATTGCAACAACATCACATGTAGCAAGCATCCATCCATTATGGGGTGGTAAGGGTCTAGGAATATAACAAAATGATTGAGGTTTAGGTGCGGGAACTCGAGCACGGCGGCAATGACGCAATCCCGTCATGTCTGTATAACAATGTAAACCCCACACGGTTTTCCCTTCTTCTTCATCAAAATTTCCTGGTCTCCATCCAATTTGTTCATCTTCCAATTCATCATAATTTATTTTTTTCTTACGAGGCGTATGGCGGAGTCTTGGCCTGGTTGGCAGTTTCTTGGCAACCCTATTGACAAAGGTGCAGTCACAGCCACATGCATCACATTTTGATGGGCCAGATAAGCCAGGTTTGGCACACTTTAGTGGCATCATCTGATTGCACATGACTGGCTCGTTTGCAGTGCCTTCTGGCACACAGTATGCAGAGTACACTTGTACCTTCCAAGGACCAAAGTACGTATGGCCAAGATGTTTTCCAACCTTCTCTTCATCATCATTACAGCCACATCTTACACGACTGACACTAAACACACCAACGTTTTTAAACGTTGGATCCTTGCAATGAGGAAGTTGTGGAAGTTCTGAAATATAATCAGGAACGGTATGAGTAGGGCTTAGACCTTGTGTGGCGCACGCCATCGCACCGAAAATCGCAATTACCATTGTTAGCTTCATTCTTTTAGTTTTGGATTGTTGAGACTAAATTTAAAATTGTTTAAATAATTAATTTATTTATTTGTATATAAATAAAAATATCTTCTTGTTGTTTTTAACAGATCACAAATTTCTTTTGTCTCTGTATATATGTTTATTAAACTTTTTTGCTTTTCAATGTTTTGTTTTTAACTAAGAATTTTTTTGTGTATATATATTATTCAGTTTGTTGTTGTTGCATATAGTTTATAACAATTTTGTTTCTGGCCGGTATATATATATATTATTGATGTGACATTTTATTTTGATTTTTGTGCTGACTTTATATTTAATATAGCATGGACATACGATTGACATCCGACGACAACCTCAAGATTTTTAATTTCTAAGTTCAATGTATATTAATAAAAAAATACCGCGTGGGTTGAATTTAAGTACTAATTTAGTGTACTAATTTATATCGATATTTGATAGAGAGGTATTGGATAATTACAAAAAATCCAAAAAAAAAAAAAAGCTCATGCGAATAGCTGAGTTACTACTGCTACCAGTATGCGCACCATGTGGTTTCGCAAAATTATTACTTTATTACTTTTTTTTTTTACACATATAATGTTATACAAGGATTCGAACAGTACTTCAGGAAAGCTGGCGCCATTGCTTTTTAAACTTTTAGAAAATGTACTTTTATCATATTTACTTTCTTTTGCCAAATGAATCACAAATTCAGCTATGCTAGTATCCCCGCCATTTTTTTTGTATGGCTGTAATGTATATGTAGAACAGGTGTCACGGGATGTACATATAACGTCTAGTATGTTTGTACGTGTTTATGTTTCCCCCTCTACATACGAATAAAACCTCGTCGTATTTTTCCACCACAATGCACTTTTAATATCTTTATTTAAGGTGCACTAAACACACTTTTGTAGAAAACAGTGAATCATGCACTAATATTACGATTTTATCAAGAAAAATAGTACGAGTCTTACAATACGTAATATCGACATTTGATTGGAGAAATATCAAAAATATGTATAAAACGTCAACGAAACACGTCATTTCATACTTTCAATATATAGGTATTTGTACTAATTAATATACATTTAACCACAATTACATTTTATCTATGGTAATACATTATAGAAAGTAGAACATTGTTGTGGTATTGTTTCACACAATTTACCACTTTCTTTTCCTATCAAAGTATACAACTATTTTATACTAATAATGTATTTACATCGATCAAGGACACAAAATTAGCTTTTTATCTATTTTTGTAAATTAGTCGCATTATACTTAAATAATACAGATAATCAAACATTGTTCATGTCCAAAAAATATCGCAATAAAGAATAAAACATGACGAAAATATACCAAAGTGTGATTGTTGAAGGTGTCATATTATATTTACCATAAACACAGCACTTACAATACATATTTATAAATGTGATATAAGTTTCCTTTCAAGGCACTTTTACTATTCATGTTAAGGTAGATGAAATACACTTTTGTAGAAACACGTGAATCATGCATAAATATTACGATTTTAGCAAGAATAGTAGTACGAGTCTTACAATACAAAATATTGACATTTGATAGCTAAAAACGTTAAAAAGATGTATAAAACGTCAATGAAACACGTCTTTTTGCACTTTCACTGTATAGGTAATTTGTGCTAATTAATATACAAATGAACCACAATTACATTTTTTAAAATATTTATACATAGTAACACATTATAAAAAGTAGAACATTGTTTGTGGTATTGTTTCACACAATTTACCACTTTCTTTTCCTATCAAAGTATACAACTATTTTATACTAATAATGTATTTACATCGATCAAGGACACAAAACGAGCTTTTTATCTATTTTTGTAATTTAGTGACATTATACTTAAATAGAAGAGAAAAGCTTCGAAATAGGACCAATCATGGAATTGTCGTATTTTGGTGTTATATAGGTATTTATATACTTCTTAGTATATATCATCTCAGATCTGGCTAATGCTAACTCCATGCTAAATAATATCTTAAAACTCCAGTTCCAACAAATACTAAAACGTCCGCAAATCACGTCCGTCGGGAGCCTAAATTTTGCGAAAACATACACATACAAAGTAATCGTTAAAATTCGTCATAGATAGTTTTATGTACTATAAACTTGTAGATGTTTCATTTGTATATATATCTTACACCAAAAAACTGTAACTGCGTTTTGATACACATTTTCATCAAAATTTAGTACATCTTCTAAATTTATTTAAAAAATAGGGGTAAAATGTGTGATTGATTAAGGTTATGTAATACTATTGTAATGCTAGCGTCGACTTTGATATCATTGGAATGATGTTAGAAAACTGCTTTTACGTCTAGCAAGGTCGAGTTGTTTGCCTTGAAGTGTTTATTTAAATATATTAAAATGCTATGTGTACATTCATTAAAGTTTTAACACGTGAAAATTGATCATTTTATTATGTTGAAAAAAAAATGAAAATTTTAACACTCAAATAAAGTCAAAATTCCCAAAGCAAAAGAAAAAAAGTGAAATGAAGTGAATGCACAAAAAATCAAAATGATGCTGTAAATGTTAGTAATTAAAGTTTAAAATGCAGCATTTTGTTAAATTATAGTTTATTACATATACGAGAAGTACTTGAAACGTTATTTCGTATTTTTGATCAAAGAAATATGGTTTTTAAACATATTTTCAAACGTAGACCCATTCACATGTTGAAAAAGATCGTAAAATAGTGATTAGCAGGCAAATACGCCTAGAAACCCCAATTGCCATGAAATGGTAGAAAAATGAAAAAACTCAAATAAATGTATAGATAATTCAAGAAACCTTGTATAAATTTTCATGTAAGCTATTTTGGGTACAATAGACACGTACAGTTTTGGCGATGCAGAAAAAATGTTCCAAACATTGTTTTTAAACACTTTTTGCTCTTCAACAAGGGTAAAAAGAGGTATTTCGAGGTCCTATGAGGGACACAGCACTGTCACGTAGCCACTCCCCGTCATGCAGCAATCCCATACTCTCCCTTGCATCGCAGGATACACTCTCAGAAATGTCAGTTCAACACTTTCCCATAACATCCGAAGCTGTAACCGATACTTTTATGTTAGATACTAACTAGAGAAACACCTTCCCGTTGTTCTCGCGACCTCACACCTCCATTAACCCGAGTTATACCAACATTTGTAAATTCCAAGATGGTGTTGCATTTAGGGTTACAAACAAAAACGTGGTAAAGTTTATATATATTGGATGTGTTTGAAAATAGTTTCAACAATGTGTCTAAACGACTTTCATGTACATATACTATTTTATGTGCACATTATTTTTCTTCATGCAAAGAAGTAAAGACTACCAAAGTTGAATTATTAATAGGATGTACATTCCAAAATCTTCTACATGACGATAATGTACGGGATGGCATACTACCCCCCCTAGTAGTTACTATTATTATATCATATACAGCTCTATATATAATTAATTCTTACTCATTTATTAAATATAGCTGTAAACTTCGCTAAAATCCTTAGTATATAAATCTGATAGAACCAAGTACAAATTCTAATTTTTCTGCTCTAATAAGAAGAAGAAGAAATTTTTTTTTAAATTATTATTTATTACGACGATGATGATGTGATAATACAGTATTAATATGATGATGTGCATAATAATATTTTTTTTTTTTTTTGCATGGGTGCCATGCAGTACCAGGTAATTATTATTAAATTTATATTAATTATTATTATTTTGTATTTTATTATTATTTAATAAAAAATTATTATTATTATTATTATTTAATTTATTATTAATATTTTTATTAGAATATTTTTGAATGATGGGGACAATCAGCACTGCCTCCATCATCATCAAAGCAGTACATTTTTAATTGAATAGGTATGTATATAGTAGGCATGCAATTAAACCATGGAAGATTCTTTCAATGACGAAGCGCTGGTAATTGCTGTGAAAGAACTAAAGGAAATGCTGCTTAACGAAACAGAAATAAAAGTCGAAGATTGTGATTTGGAGTCTGATCTTGAGTTGGCTTTTTTTGTTATAGGGTGGAAGTATGATTTAAAGAAAGCGATGGTAACCATTGGCAATAGTAGAAGGTTAAGGAACTCATCAGAAAAATTTCGAGTCGCCAGGCGAAACATACGGTCTGGTTCTATTATTAGCTCGAAAGATTTTCCACACAGAGAAATTGTGAATAAATACTGGGAGCATGACCATACAAATACTGGAATACATACAAAAGATATGATGCCTGTAGCAGTATGTAGAGTTGGTGAGGTTGATTTGTACGGTATGCAAGAAAATGTACCAGTGGCAAATTTTCAAGAATACATGATTTATGCATTTGAATATCGATTATATATGTTAGAAAATATATGGAAAAAAAAATCTGATTTGAAATTTCTCCCAAGATTTGTTGATATCCATTGCTTAAACTGTCCACGAGGGTTCTTGTCTACTTTTTCATACTCTAACATCCAATATTTTCGTTGGTGGATGGGTGTTCTAGGGCCTGCATACCCAGAGCAGTGTTCGCATGTTATTTTGGTAAATACACCTTGGTTATTCTATGGAGGATGGAATATAACAAAATCATGGTTGCCAACAAGGACTGTTGATAAGATCGAAATTTTAGGCAGTGATACAGTAGCCTGGAAAGGCGAGTCACTAATTTCAAAAATTGGAACGGATTGTGTGGATAAGATTATAGAATATTTATCTAGAGAAGATGACGGTTTGAACAAGAAAAAAAAGAAAGAAAATACTTTTGAAACTAAATGAGATACTATATATACGATATACACATATAAAACAAAAATGAAAGTGATGCACACAATACATAAATCATAATATAATACACATCCGACTTTTATGTACGTAAAAAAAAGCACTTGTTCTAAATTTTTATAAAAATATTTGGTAACTTACGCACATACAGTTTAAATAAATATATTTTAAAAATATAATAATATTTATGTGCGCACGTATTTTAATTTTTTTTATGTAACTTTTGTGTTAAAGTGTACTCTCACATTCGTTTCAAATAATATATACTTATTAGCAATATATTCAGGTAAAATTTAGACAAGGGAAAAAAAAATTCTTCTCTCACATTAATGTCATGACTGGATCATATGGACGACTAGTATCAAACCTTCCAATGGTGACTAGTTTTCCGCCTGTTACCGAACTTCTTTCGCCAACAACATTATCGTTATCTCCCAAAAGTGGCTGAGAAAACACTTTCATTTCCTTCAAAGTTGATATAACTGTTTTCATTCCATGTTTGTAATCAACCATATCATCTTCAGTAACTAGAATGGGAATAACACCACGGTGTAATAATATAGAATTGGCCGTCTTCTCATTACTAGTAACGCAGAAAATGGGGCAAGACGGTCTGTATTTTGCTAATGCCTTAACCATTGTACCCGTATACGAAAAAACAACAATTGCAGGTGCGTTAATTTCTAATGACGCAACAACTGCGGAAGTTGCAATTGTTTCTAATGATAAGGAAAAATTTGTTGGAATTCCATATTTCTTGTTTGATCCTCTAATTTGTCGAAAAAATGAATCATAGTCAATAGCAACCTCAGCTTCTTTGCATATATCAGACATCATATCAACTGCTTTGAATGGAAAGTTACCTTTTGCAGTCTCGCCTGATAACATCACGGCATCTGTGCCATCTAATACTGCATTGGCAACATCTGATACTTCCGCGCGAGTTGGTCTTGGATTTTCCACCATACTTTCTAACATTTGTGTTGCACAAATAACAGGTTTCCCAGCAATATTACATCTTGATATCATATGTTTTTGTGCTAAAAAAAACTGTATGGGCTGGAATTTCAATGCCTAAATCACCCCGAGCAACCATAATACCATCACTTTCTTGTAAAATATCATCAAAATTATCGCATCCTTCTTTGTTTTCGATTTTAGATATAATTTGAACGCTTTTGCCTTTTGGCCCTAAAGCTTCTCGTACTGCTATCACATCTTTACGACTCCTAATAAAAGATGCGAAAATGAAATCAACTCCGATATCAGCAGCAAACTGTAAATCCTTTCTATCTTGCTCTGTTATGGACGGTAAATTACTTTTAAATGGTTCAGGGATATTAATACCTTTTTGTTGGCCCAATTTCCCACCATTTTCGACAATGCATAATAGTGTTTGGTCATCAAGGATTTCAGTCAAAACAAAGCTTAATAATCCATCATCTAAAAATATTTTTTGCCCTGGTTCGATTTCTTTTGCTAATGTTGAATAATCACAATAAATCAAATCTTTTGTTCCAGCATTATAATGTTCTGGATTTGTTGATAGTTTAATTTCATCACCTATCTTTAGATAAATATTTTCTTCACCGTTATTCTCTTCAGCTGAAAATAATCCTGTACGTATTTCTGGACCTTTGGTGTCGGCAGCAACAGCACAAAAATCTTCTCTTGAGCCATCCGTAAAATCAACTGAATTTGTCTCGCGAATGTCTTTTACTATAGACCTTAATTTAGAAATTACTTCTGTTTTTTGTTCATGGGTACCATGGGAAAAATTTAAGCGTAATACGTTCATACCACGCTCCAGTAAACCTCGGATCCCGTCTGTATCCCATGTTGATGGACCAACAGTACAAATAATACGTGTTTTTCGATCGTTGTTTTCTGGTAAATCCATATCAATTTTTGCGTTATGGCCAATTGTGGAAATACAGGCAACATGTGTCATAGGCTTGAGAGTTCTTCTCATTTCGGTAGCCCAAGAAGAAATTTCCCTTTTTGGTAACCCAAACAACAACTGTTGTTTATATTTTACTTGACTTAGTAATACAGTTTTTAACATCGTTCTTGACAATTAATGCTATTATTTGTGAGTGTTGATGGTGTTGCTCTTGTTCTATCCAGCATCTATTGTTATATTACTACGTTGCGTGACCGACA